>Ga0079226_10000087_pt1 | contig 54908 bp, 55 predicted proteins | sample Poulit2014_FD_76345 | JGI IMG/M metagenome (GOLD analysis project Ga0079226, IMG submission 76345) | Agricultural soil microbial communities from Georgia to study Nitrogen management - Poultry litter 2014 | ecosystem: Environmental > Terrestrial > Soil > Agricultural land | place: USA: Georgia...
GCCCCTTCCCAGGAAGACATTCATGTGACAAGACGTTTAGCTGAATCAGGTAAGATGATCGGTATCGAACTTTTGGATCATTTAGTGATCGGTGATCGGAAATTTATCTCATTAAAAGAAAAAGGATACTTATAACACTATCTATTTTTTTATTTTTTTCGTATAATTGAATAGATGTAACACTGTTGGCGCCAGTTTCTGATTTTGACATGAGATTGGCGCTTAATCTGCTTTAGGATCATGTATGTGTGAATATCTCCGGAAGTTCAGATGGAAACATGGGGTCTGACCGCCCCCTTTGTCCCGATATTTGAAATGGTAGAGGAACATGTGAATATTTACTTTAAAATTAAACATGTTTAAAATAATGGATTAGAACTTAAACAATCATGAAAAATAAGATAAATGATAACAGCTTTAACCGGATTTTCTGACAACAAATGAACTGCTATTTTGGGAAAGGAAGATTGTATTGGGAAGATTCAGTTTTTCACAGGATTTAGGGATAGATCTCGGGACAGCCAACACGCTCGTTTTTTTAAAGGGGAAGGGTGTTGTTGTATGTGAACCGACTGTTGTTGCCAAAAATATTGAGACAGGCGAAATTGAAGCAGTCGGAAAATCAGCCCGGAATATGATTGGCAGGACTCCCGGGAATATTTCAGTTGTCCGGCCTCTTAAAGACGGTGTTATTGCTGACTATGATACAACGGCAACCATGATGAAATATTTTATCAAAAAGGCGATGAGCAGAAGGTCGCTTTTTGCCAAAAAACCAAATGTGATGATTTGTGTACCATCAGGCATTACAATGGTGGAAGAACGCGCTGTCGTTGATGCGACGAAACAGGCCGGCGCAAAAGAAGCTTATCCGATTGCTGAACCTTTTGCAGCAGCGATTGGAGCGGGTCTGCCTGTCTGGGAACCGACTGGGAGTATGATTGTTGATATTGGCGGCGGCACAACCGAGGTAGCTGTTATTTCACTCGGTGGAATTGTCACAAGTCGATCGATTCGTACAGCCGGTGACAATATGGACGAAGCGATCACAAATTATATCCGTAAGCATTATAACTTGATGATTGGCGAGCGATCTGCCGAGTCAATCAAAATGGATATCGGTGTGGCGGGGGATGTCACGGAAGATATTGAAATGGATATACGGGGGCGTGATTTATTGACTGGTTTGCCCAAGACAATTACCGTTACATCCAGGGAAATTGCAGGCTCGTTAAATGATACCGTTCAGGATATTATTGAAGCGGTGAAGGATACGTTGGAAACAACACCACCGGAGCTCGCAGCCGATATCATGGACCGGGGAATTGTCCTATCCGGCGGCGGGTCCCTTTTAAGAAATTTGGATAAAATCATTAGCGATGAGACGAAGATGCCTGTATTTGTTACGGATAATCCTTTGGAAAGTGTAGCAATCGGAACAGGTAAATCATTGGAATACATTCATCATTTCCGTTCCCATCCGAATGTATCTTCCCGTCCTACGGTTGAGTAAGCAGGTGTTGACATGAGGCTTTTTCAAAAAAAAAGATTATTTATTCTTTTAATTGGCATCATCATTCTTGTGGTACTGATTGGCTATTCATTGCAGGACAGGGATGAAGAGACGACTGCAGAACAATTCATCAAAGATACAGTTGGATGGGCACAGAATTTAATACACACACCGATTGACTATGTAACAGGTGTTTTTAAAAACATTGATGACATCAAGAATACTTATGAAGAAAATAAGATCTTGCGTAATAAAATAGCAGAGTTTAAAAGTCTTCAGTACGAAGTCCAGGAATTAAAAGAGGATAATGCAGAACTTCGGGAAACATTGGATAAAACAGACTCCATTCGTGAGTATAATCCGATCCAGGCAACTGTTATATCCCGTTCATCCGAGCAGTGGATTGAACAGGTAACCATTAATAAGGGGACTCAGGATGGGATTGAAGAAAATATGGCTGTCATGACGGCTGAAGGAATGGTTGGTAAGGTTGAAACACCTTCAAAATTCACATCAACAGTGAAATTGTTGAAAGGATTCGATCAATTCAACCGAATTTCTGCTACGATTTCCAGGGAAGATGACGATGATATTTTCGGCATGATCGAAGGCTATGATGAGGAATCGGATCACCTGCTGTTCAGAATCATTGAAGAGTCGGATAAAGACCTGGAAGAAGGGGAGTTGGTTGTATCTTCCGGGATGGGTGGTGTTTTTCCGGCAGGCTTGCAAATTGGAGAGGTTAAAGAAGTGAAGCCTGATCAATATGGACTGACACGTACTGCCTTTGTTGAACCATTGGTCGACATGTATGATATCAACAATGTCATTGTGGTCGAGCGAGAGCAGGATGAAAATGATTCAGATGAAAACAGGGAGGATGAATCGTCATGAAACGATTACTGATCCCGCTGATACTTTTTCTTTTGCTGATTTTGGAAGGCGTTGCTCTCGATTTATTGCCGGTATCCCTCTTAAAAGGCGATCTCGTTTTCGTTTCGCACTGGGTTTTCGTCTTTCTTGTTCTTCTCGCTATTTTTTTTGACAGGGGGGACACTTATTTTTCCGTCTTTTACGGTTTATTGTTTGGCCTTTTGACTGATATTGTCTATACCGGTATTTTAGGCGTATACATGTTCAGTTATGCATTCGCCGCCTATATGATACATGGATTGACCAAAATACTGCACGCCAATTTTTTTGTAACCATTTTGCTTGGGACGGCAGGGTTAATGATTGTTGAGGTTTTCATCAATCTTATATTTTCCGTTACCGGGGTGGCTGAGTTAGTCTGGAAGGATTATTTGACAGATAGATTGATACCAACAATTATTGCCAATATCTTATGTTTACTCGTTTTATATCCAATTTTCATGAATCGGCTAGTCAGATGGAAAGAAGAACAAATATCGAACAGTACGAGATTTTAATCATATGTGATGTCTGGGAGAATGATGGGGTGAACACAACGTGCTTGAGGAGAACCAAACGATTACAATTAAAGGTACCAAAGACGGGCTGACGTTATTCATTGATGATCACGTATCGTTTGATGATGTTATGAATGAACTCACCGTTAAGCTGTCGGAATACAACCCAAAAAAAGACGAACCAGTCGTTCCGGTAACCGTCAAATTGGGCAATCGGTACATAAATGACCAGCAAAGACAAGAACTGCGGGAATTGATTGGGGGTCATAACCGTTTCACGATTGATTCTTTTGATTCCAATGTGATTCACCGGGATGAAGCGATGACATGGAAGGAAGATAGTGATGTAAAGGTGATTAATAGAATTGTAAGGTCCGGTCAGGTATTGGAAACTGTCGGGGATTTGCTGCTGATTGGAGATGTGAATCCCGGCGGCAGAGTTGTGACAACAGGTAATGTGTTTATCATGGGGAGTCTGCTTGGTATTGCGCACGCCGGCGTAAATGGGGATCGTGAAACAGTCATCGCTGCCTCCTATATGAAACCGAATCAGCTCAGAATAGCAGATTATATCAGCCGCGCACCTGACTACGAAACGGAAGGCGTCTACATGGAATGCGGACTCATTGATGAAGAACAGGATAAGATAATCATTGATCGGCTTCAGGTTCTTTCACATAAACGAAAAGATATAAGCGGGTTTGAAAGGAGAATACTGAATGGGTGAAGCAATCGTCATTACTTCCGGTAAAGGCGGAGTAGGTAAAACGACCACAACTGCAAATATAGGTACAGCCTTGGCTCTGATGGAGAAAAAGATTTGCCTGATTGATACGGATGTTGGCTTACGAAACCTTGATGTCATAATGGGTCTGGAAAATCGGATTATTTATGATATTGTGGATGTCATTGAGGAACGCTGCAAACTTGGACAAGCTTTAATCAAAGATAAACGATTTGACGATTTGACACTTTTACCCGCAGCACAGACGAGTGATAAATCAGCTGTTACAACTGAGGGCATGAAAAAAATCATTCAGGAATTGAAGCAAACCTATGATTATATTATCGTCGACTGCCCGGCAGGTATCGAACAGGGTTTTCAAAATGCGGTGGCCGGTGCCGATAAAGCAATCGTCATTACAACCCCGGAAAAGTCCAGTGTCAGGGATGCTGACCGGATTATCGGTTTATTGGAAAATGAAGCCATAGATCCGCCAAAATTGGTGATTAACCGAATTCGAAACCATATGATGAAAAATGGTGATATGCTTGATATAGATGATATTATGCAAATATTATCGATAGATTTGCTCGGCATTGTCATTGATGATGATGAAGTCATTAAAGCTTCCAATAACGGTGAACCTGTAGCACTTCAGGGAAGTTCGAAAGCTTCTGTCGCGTACAGGAACATTGCACGTCGGATACTTGGTGAAACCGTTCCGCTGCAGTCACTGGAAGATGAAAAAGGGATGTTTCACAAAGTGAAGAAGTTTTTCGGGATACGCTCCTGAAGATTCTAACACATGCTATAAGAGCTATGGCAGCTTGTTAAATATGTTTTCTAAAACCGCAAAATAGTAGTATCATAACTTCTCTTCCTGACTCATACATTTATACAAAAGCATGACAAGGGTTGTGAAGAGAATGAATAAAGGGGTAAAAAAAGTAAGAAAATCGATCAATCAGCGAAAAAAAATGCGTGGTATTGCTTCCGGCGAGAAAGCATCTCAACAAACGCTGTCATCTTCCTTTCCGCAAGAAGAAGAAAAACATGGTTACTACCCTGTTTTCACCGATCACACAGGATCGTCAAAAGGTAATCATAAGCGTATTACCGGCTTTGCAGTTAAAGCGACATTATCAGCAATGCTTTTTCTTACTGCAGCAGTTTTATTTCAGACGGATTCGGAATTGTTATCCGGACCTAAAGAATGGGCGGCCAATAACTTGACAGAGGAGTTTCCGTTTGCCCGTGTCAATCAATGGTATCAGGAAACATTCGGGGCACCAATGGCTTTATCATCCCAATCTTCTGATGATGGACAGGCTTTGGCGCTGCCTGTTAACGGATCTGTTTCAGAATCATTTCAGGCCAATGGAACAGGGATTATGCTTGCACCTGAAAAGGAAACGGATGTTTCGGCTCTGCAGGGAGGTGTTGTCACGTTTGCCGGCAATGACCGGGAACTTGGCAAAACCGTTATTGTTCAGCATGCGGATAACAGTGAAACCGTGTATGGCAATTTAAGTTCAATCGATGTGCATTTATATCAGTTTATTGACAGCGGACAGAAACTTGGTATATTCAGTCCGGATGCTAATAACAAAAGTGTCTATTTTGCCATTGAACAAAATGATACGTATGTTGATCCTGTACAGGTGATTCAAGTTGATGAAACGCCTTAACCTTTTACCGGCAGTCCATATCCATCCCATTCTGTTAATATTTATCATCATCTCATTTTTGACCGGCACTTTTATTGACCTGATGATCATACTGACGATTGTCCTGGTTCATGAACTGGGACATTTTACAGCAGCCAAACTGTTTGGTTGGCGTATCCGCGGTATCATGTTATGGGTATTTGGCGGTGTCATGGAGACAGAAGAGCATGGCACAAGGCCACTGCATGAAGAAGTATGTGTAACACTTGCTGGACCGTTTCAGCATCTAATCATTTACTTGTTACTGTTTTTGTTATCCGGAAGCGAGGTAATCATGCCTTCTGTCACTGAGACGGTTGACTTTTATAATACGGTGATCCTTCTATTCAATTTACTGCCTGTTTGGCCGCTGGATGGTGGTAAATTGGTGTTTTTGCTGCTTTCAGAGAAGCTTCCTTACCGTCAAGCGTATAGTAATGCTATCTTGTTTTCTTTATTTTTCAATGTGTTCCTGGCGCTGAGTATCGTTTTCCTGCTGCCATTTACACTCAGTGCATTTCTTTTGTTTTCCTTTTTGGTGATGGAAAATAAGAGAGATTGGAAACAACGCTATTATGTGTTTATCAGGTTTCTGCTTCTGCGCTATCACGGCAAACACCATTTAAGAAGTATCCAGTCGATTGAAGTGTCACATCATGATATGTTAATGGATGTATTCAGCAGTTTTCGCAGGGATAAAATACATACGATATATGTTAGATTTCCGGGCGATACCCGTCGGCAGATCGATGAAATGGAGTGTCTCCACAGTTATTTTTATGAACAAAATTATAGTAAATCTCTTGGCGAGATTGTCAGTCGTGAATCGTAATGTTTCCCGGCAAAGCTTGACATTTGTTTTTACATCGTGGTAATATTTATACGTTATTCATCGTAGCACCAGTGCTACAACCGCTCAGAACAGGTTTATAAAATCCTTAAATGCGTGTTCAAAAAGGTTAAACAGCCGCTTTAAGGAGTACCTGCATGGCGAGTCTTAGTTATTTAGGGAGGTGCAAAGCATGTACGCGATTATTGAAACAGGTGGTAAACAAATCAAAGTTACTGAAGGACAGGAAGTGTTTGTCGAAAAAGTGGCAGCTGATACAGATGAATCTGTTACATTCGATAAAGTTCTGTTCATCGGCGGCGATGATGTAAAAGTTGGTACGCCATATGTTGATGGTGCATCCGTTACGGCAAATGTTGAAAAGCACGGTCGTCAGAAAAAAATCGATGTTTTCAAATATAAGCGGAGAAAGAATTATCACCGCAAACAGGGCCATCGTCAGCCTTATACCAAATTGGTAATTGATAAAATCAATGCATAAAGGTTATTCATGATGATCAATATCATCGTAAACAGACAAGCTAATCAGATTAAACAGTTCGAATTATCCGGCCATGCCCAAAGCGGTCCGTATGGATATGACTTGGTATGTGCGGGCGTTTCGGCTGTATCGTTTGGGTCAGTTAATGCAGTCATGGCATTAAGTGATGCTGATCTGGAGATTGAACAGGGTGATGAGGGCGGCTTCCTTCGTGTGACGGTACCTGCGGATATACCGGAGAAGACGATGGAAAAGGTCCAGCTTTTGCTTGAAGGAATGCTCATCTCCCTGAAAACAATTGAACTGGAATACAGTGAATTCATCAATATACAGGATTAACAGGAGGTGCCAGAGAATGCTACGTTTGGATTTGCAATTTTTTGCCCAGAAAAAAGGTGCCGGCAGTACAAAGAACGGCCGTGATTCCGAATCGAAACGCCTTGGTGCCAAGCGCGCCGATGGTCAATTTGTGAATGGTGGAAGTGTTCTTTACCGTCAGCGCGGTACAAAAGTCTACCCTGGAATGAATGTAGGCCGCGGTGGAGACGATACATTGTTCTCCAAAATTGATGGCGTTGTAAAATACGAACGCATTGGCCGCGACCGTAAAAGAGTCAGTGTTTACCCGGTTGCTAAAGAAGCATAACACCACGAATGAACAATACAAACTCCAGTCAGTTTAAGGCTGGGGTTTTTTTGGTATTTTGCATCAATTTTTGCTATACTTTTCTTACTATTTATGCAGTCTCTCGGGGGAGGAGAAAAAATGGAGGAAAAAGACGTCATTCAGTTGCTTCGTCATTACCGACATGATTTGATGAACCATTTGCAGATCGTCCAGGGATACCTGAGTATGGGAAATACGGAAAAAGCCCAAACGAAACTGAAAACCTACATGGAGCAGCTGCAGGAAGAAAGCAAACTAGTCAATTTGAATGCCCCTGCGTTTGCTTTATATATACAGCAATTTAATTTTTTACATACGAATTTTCGGTTAACATATCACATACATACTGCAAATAAAAATTTACAGTCTCTGGATTATTTGCTTGCAGAGTGCTGTAAAAAAGTGGTGGAAACAATAGTAGAAGCATCTGACAAAAAGGAATTATATGAACTGGATGTACACATATCTGATGTGGAGCTGGATATGATCGAATTGGAATTTGCCGTCAGCGGCAGATTCTCTGATGAAAAAACACTTATAAAGCATTTGAAGAACATGGATTGGAATATCACAGTTGCGTGCCGTGATGAGACACTTACATGTACTGTCAATATTCCAAATAAATGAGGTGGATAGAAGATGTTTGTGGATCAGGTCAGTGTTTATGTCAAGGCCGGTGATGGCGGGAACGGTATTGCTGCCTACCGACGGGAAATTTATGTGCCCAAAGGTGGTCCTGCTGGCGGTGATGGTGGTAATGGCGGTGATGTGATTTTTAAGGTTGATGAAGGGCTGAACACGCTGATGGATTTCCGCTATAACCGCCATTATAATGCGAAGCGCGGTGAAAATGGCATGAGTAAAAATAAACATGGCAAAAATGCACCGCCATTGGTCGTTGATGTCCCGCCCGGTACAACCGTGACTGATGAAGATACCGGGGAAGTGATCGCTGATTTAACAGAACATGGGCAGGAGGCTGTTATTGCCAGAGGCGGCCGTGGTGGACGTGGTAATACACGTTTTGCGACAGCAAAAAATCCGGCGCCTGAACTGTCTGAAAACGGTGAGCCAGGTCAGGAACGCAATATTAAGGTTGAACTGAAATTGCTTGCGGATGTTGGTTTAATCGGTTTTCCCAGTGCAGGAAAATCCACACTATTATCAGTTGTTAGTGCTGCCAAGCCAAAGACGGCCGACTATCATTTTACAACGCTGACGCCTAATCTTGGTGTCATTGATACAGATGACGAGCGCAGTTTTGTGATGGCGGATCTCCCTGGCTTGATTGAGGGTGCACATGAAGGCATCGGCCTGGGATACCAATTTTTGCGGCATATTGAGCGGACCCGCGTTTTGCTTCATACAATCGATATGGCAGGGATTGAAGGCAGAGATCCATATGATGATTTTATGAAAATTAACCATGAGCTGAAGGAATATGACGCAAAACTGCTGGAACGCCCGCAGATAATTGCAGCCAATAAAATGGACATGCCGGATGCGGAGAAAAATCTGCATGAATTCAAGACGAAATTACATGACGAGTATCCGGTTTATCCGATTTCTGCACTGACAAAGAAAGGACTCCGCGAGCTCATTTTTGCCCTGGCAGATGTATTGGATAAAACGCCAAAACAAACACGGGAAATCGATGAAACAGAAGAAAAAGTTGTTTATCGTCATCAAAAAGATGATACGCCGTTTACGATTTCAAAAGATTCGGATGGTGTCTATGTTTTATCAGGCGCGAAAGTTGAGAAATTGTTCAAAATGACAGACTTTACAAAAGACGAAGCGGTACAGCGGTTTGCACGTCAGCTGCGCGGTATGGGCGTTGACGAAGCATTACGCCAGCGTGGTGCAAGCGATGGGGATACAATCAGGTTAATGGACTTTGAATTCGAATTCATTGAGTGATCATAGTGGTTGCTGGAGATTGGGGGAAGATTGAATGGTTAAAATTGGTTATCTTGGACCACGGGGAACGTTTACAAAACTGGCGGTTGATACCGCGTTTAATGGCGAACATAAACAGAGTTTTACGACCATTCCGGAATGTATTGATGCTGTACAGAATGAGGCAGTTGATATCGGTGTTGTACCACTCGAAAATGCGATAGAAGGGACGGTACAGTTAACGGTTGATTATCTGGTTCATCAGGTCAGATTGCCGATCATGGCCGAAATAGTTGTCCCAATACAGCAGCATTTGCTGGTTGCGCCGGGATTTTCGGGAGACTTATCCGATGTGCTGGATGTCTATTCACATAGTCATGCTATTGCACAATGCCATCAGTTCCTTCACATGCATATGCCGGATGCGAACCTTAATTTCACGTCGTCAACCGGTAAGGCGGCAGAAATGGTCAGCAACAGTGAAGACAGGATGGCTGCCATTGGCAACAAGCTGGCAGCAAGGGAGTATGGTTTGACCATTTATCGGGAAAATATTCATGATTATCCGAATAACCATACCAGATTTGCTGTTCTGGCAAAAAATAAAGAGATGCTCAATATTAAGCATGAAGCACAGGCAGAAAAGACGAGCCTTCTGATTACGCTGCCGAGCGACTATGCCGGCGCTCTGTATCAAGTGCTCGCAGCATTTGCATGGCGTAAAATGAACCTTTCCAAAATTGAATCAAGACCAATGAAAACAGGCTTAGGAAATTATTTTTTTATTGTCGACGTCAATCAGCCATACGATGATGTATTATTTCCCGGAGTCAAGGCTGAATTGGAAGCGCTCGGTTGTCATGTTACCATCCTTGGTACATATCCTGTTTATCAGATCGATTTATGATTATGACCGTCTGTCTTTAGCAGACGGTTTTTATTATTTTTTTGGTTCAACATTTATGATTGATCTGCATATGTTGATAATGAGTGATTTGCCCAGTATGAAACTGGATTGAAAGGAGTCTGTGTAGAGTTGAAAATTCACATTGTACAAAAAGGCGATACATTATGGGAAATCGCAAAACAATATGGTGCAGATTTTGAGGAAGTGAAACAGCTTAACCCGCAATTATCAAGTCCGGACATGATAATGCCAGGTATGAAAATTAAAATTCCTGCCTCTTCAAAACCGGTTAAAAAAGAAAGCGTGAATCAGAAGGAAACGCAAAAAGAAAAACAGCAACCGGCTGTTGAAAAACCTTACAAAGACACATCACCGAAACCGATGCCGATTATGAAGGAAGATGATGTAAAAAAGCCAAAAGAAGTTAAGCCAATGATGCCAAAGATGCCAATGCAGCCAAAAGTGCCAGCGATGGAACAAGAAACAAATTACTACACAACCATCAACCTACCGCAAATACCAACCTACACAAAACCGGAAAAGGAATCCTCCGATAAGCATAAGAAGATGTGTTATCAGCCACACGCAAAACCTGAGTTGCCGATTCATCAGCATATGCCATACGCTCAACCGTCTATGACGCAAGTGAGCCCGTATTCAGTCGGACACAAGGACTGTGGCTGCAGCGGTCCGAAACCAATACAAATGCCTATGTACCAGCAGCCAATGCAGGCACCAAAGCATATGCAGCATCATCCAAAACCAATGCACCACCATAAGGCCCATATGCCGCAACCCTCATACTATGGCAACATGATGGATCCGCATAAATCAGCGCCAAGTATGGAAATGCCGGGAAATCCTATGCATCATCACAATATGAACAATAACGGATCATTCAGTCCAAAATTCCCCCCGAATCCGATGGGGATGCAGTCGGGTTATCATTATCCACAAATGCCACCAGCGTTCCTGTCGCATTCCACAGGCCATCATATGCTAATGCCGCAACCACCCGGATTCCATAAGAATTTCCGTGATGAGGAAGATTCGGCGAGTGAGTGATTTTAAGCAAAGAGACGACGTGAGTATGGATCGTCTCTCTTCTTTTTTGCAGAAAAAAGGGATGCTGAAAACGGATTATATAGATCGGATCCGGAAGAATGTATTCTACCTGGAAACGAACCATGATAACAAACTTATTCTTAAGCGTCATCATAACATACGTCGTGTTGAGCAGCAGTGGCGTTTTTTTGAGCAACAAACCACTTCCTTTATCGTTTCATTTCAGCGATACCCAAATCAGAAACAAATTCTGGCTGGCAATGGTCAGTATTGGACGATCTCTCCCTATATACCGGGACAAAAATTAAATTATAAAACTCATGAAGATCGTAAAGCCAGTTTACAAACACTCAGAACCTTTCACGATGAAACGAAAGGCATTAAGCTTCCCAGGCCATTGCAAAAAGAACGTTTTTATATGCGGTCGTATAAAAGACTGCAGCATTTCCAGAAAACCGAACCTGTATTTTGGAAATGTGGGTTAATGTCACTGTTTACAGATATCGTTCAAACAACGGAAAATCAACTGCAGAACGTATCTCTTTTTCCATGGGCAGAATGGGAGGAACGAGCCAGGAAGTCAGGCACCTGGATTCACGGTGATGTCGCTTCACATAACTTTATCCGGCATTCAGGACAGATTTACATGATTGATTTTGATTTACTTTCGTGTGCTCCGGAAATATATGATTATGTACAGCTCGGCCAGCGTTTTTTGTCATATTTAAACTGGGATCTGCAGCAGCTTTTATCCTATAAAATGGTCAGTGATCGGTTTATGTGGCCGTGGCTGCATGCCATCTTGATCCCAAGTGATATTATGCGGGAATGGTTGCATTATATAAACAGCGATTCCGGCAGGCCTGTTAGCGATTATTTAGCCGAAATGGAAGCAAATTGGATAAAACGTCAATCTTTTTTTAAATTGGCACAAAGCATGCTAAACTAACAATAGGAAACTGAACAAAAAATAGGGTGATGATTGTGGAAAAAACAGTAGAAGAAATCGTGCAATGGTTACGGGAAAGAGTACATGAAGCGGGTGTCAGCGGTTTAATGGTCGGTGTCAGCGGTGGGCTTGATTCAGCAGTGGTCGCACATCTGATTCAGCGGGCTTTTCCTGACAATTCGCTTGGGGTCATGCTGCCGCTGAAGAATAACCCGGAAGATATGGACCATGCTAATAAAGTGATGGAAAGTTCGGGAATCAATCACTTGACTGTTGATCTGACCGAAACACATCAAATCATGTACACGGCAATCCGTAGTCAATTAATGGAAAAAAACGCTTTCAAAACTGCGAGTGATCAGCTTGCCGGCGCAAATCTCCGGGCGCGTCTGCGCATGAGTACACTTTATACATTGGCGGCTCATTATAATTATTTGGTTGTAGGCACGGACAATGCTGCAGAGTGGTATATTGGTTATTTTACGAAATATGGTGATGGCGGTGTTGATATCCTGCCATTGGTGGAATTCACGAAACAAGAGGTAAGAGAGATTGGAGAATATCTGGGAGTTCCTGATGAAATTTTAGCTAAAAAACCAAGTGCGGGACTTTGGGAAGGACAGACAGATGAAGCTGAAATAGGAACGACCTATGATAAAATTGATGCTTATTTGGATGGTGAAGAAATACCAGATAAGGATAAAGAAATGATTGAGAGAAAACATCGGCGTACTGCTCACAAACGTGAACCTGTAAAGCAATTTCATCGTACGGATCAATAATTCCTTATTTTAACTGTTTAAAATAACCTCGCTTATCCAATCTAATGGTAAGGGAGGTTGTTTTATGCAGAGAGTCAAATGGATGATAATACCACTTTTTACGGTTGTACTTTTCGGCTGTGCACAATATGAATCGGGAGAACAGGACGACTCGGAAAATATGAATTCACAGCCGATCAATTATGAAACCGAAGAAGAGGAGAAGGAACGGCTTGGAGCAGAAGATCAAGGTATTGATGAACAGGGCGGCTACCTGCAGAGTGAACAAAAAGAGCTGAATGATGGTGACGAAAATGCAAAGAGTGACGCGTTCACAAATGAAATGTCCATGTCTATTTCTAAACACTTACAAAAGCGTAAAGATGTCAGACAGGTACAGGTTGCCGTTACTGATGAGAGAGTGGTGGTTGGCATTATGCTGAGTGAACATGCACCACCTGATATGCGCGAGCGGGTTGAACAGGAAGTACAGGAGATGGTCCCCACGAAGGAAGTATACGTTTATACGGATGATATCTATTGGGACCGCATGCGTAATAAAGATAAACAGCTTGACCAGTTAAATGGGGACATACGTGAGTATCTGCGCGAATTTTTCAACCGTGACAGAGAACATTTTTAGTGTATGCCGGTTGTGCGGCTTATCACTGCTTTTCTTATAATTACAATCGATCACGGGACTGAAAAAGTGGCATTATTTTTAAATATTATTTAAGATGCCACTTTTTTGCCTTTCGGTACGATTATAGTTATAGAAGGATGGTGACGTGCCACTTTTCACCGACTTAACTGGGAGCGACTTTCCGCGTTATTGAAGAATAGGAAGGAAAGAAAACGGGAAACAACCAGTGGAGAAAATCACGCTGCTGAAGAAGTTTCGCTTTTCCCCGCATGTAATGGACAGTAACCCGCCACTGTCCCTAAATGCCCGATTCGGCTCAATTAACATTCAACGGGGAAAGATCACCCCATTGAATGAAGTTTCACTTTATTGATTGCTGTTTTTTTGGTATAGTTAATAAGGAAATTTGCTGGAGAGAGGAGAAAGTCCTATGGCTGGTCATTCTAAATGGCACAATATACAGCGCAGAAAAAATGCGCAGGATGCCAAAAAAGGCAAAATATTTATGCGCCATGCCAAAAATATATATACCGCTGCCAAGGAAGGCGGGGGTGACATGGATATGAACGCCGCGCTAAGGACGGCTGTTGAAAAGGCGAAAGCGGACAATATGCCGAACGACAATATTGACCGTGCCATCAAAAAGGCAACCGGCGGCCTTGATGGAGCACATTATGAAGAAATTACCTATGAAGGCTATGGTCCGGGCGGTGTTGCTGTTATTGTCAATGCATTGACGGACAATAAAAACCGTACGGCTTCAGAAATCAGGCATGCGTTTAAGAAAAATGACGGAAATCTTGGCGAGAACGGCAGTGTAACATTCATGTTTGACCGTAAAGGCTATATCGTTGTGGAGGATGAAGATGGATCCGTTGATGAAGATGAGATCAGCATGGAAGTGATTGAAGCCGGCGCAGATGATATCACTGCAGAGGATGGTGTATATGAAATATATACCGATCCGGAAAATTTTCAACATGTGCGCGACCATCTGCGCGAGAACAATTATGAACTTGCCCAAGCCGAGGTGACATTTTTTCCACAGACGTACAGTACCCCCTCCGAAGATGACGAACAAAAAATGCTGAACCTGATCGACATGCTGGAAGACAGCGAGGATACACAAGATATTCATCACAACATGGAAGTATCAGAGTAATCGAAACTTTTAATCCCGGATATAGTGGTCATTAGCCCGCCAAAATAGCTGACTGTGAAGATCTGATTCTGTTAACACATCCAGTGGATAACCTCCTTCCACTGGATGACGTTTGTTTTATGGAGAATGGGCGTTTTCTTTCTGCCAACAGGGAACAGTTATGTTAAACTAGGTTAAGGATTAAAAAGGAGAAACGTCAATGATCGCTTATATAAAAGGAATATTGGTCAATATACATGAAGATGCCGTGATTGTTGATGTACAGGGGGTTGGATATGAGATTACCTGTGCCAATCCTTTTGCGTTTCAGGCATCATTGCAAAACGAAGTAACGATCAGTACATATCATTATGTCCGTGAAGATACTCAAGTGCTGTACGGCTTTCGGAATCAAGATGAGAAATTGTTGTTCACAAAGCTGATTTCTGTATCGGGGATCGGGCCAAAAGGTGCATTGGCTATTCTGGGAAGTGTTGATACAAAGGGGTTCATAGAAGCGATTGAACGTGAAGATGATAAGTATCTGACAAGCTTTCCCGGTATCGGCAAAAAGACAGCCAGGCAAATTATTCTTGATTTAAAAGGCAAATTAACCGATATCACATCAATTCCTGCTCAGACTGCTGCGGATACCCAACCCGAGAAAGAATCGGATGGGTTGCAGGAAGCCCTGGAAGCCCTAAAATCACTGGGATATACAGAGCGGGAGATAAAATCAATTATACCTGAACTGCAGAAAGAAGACAGTCTTCATACGGATAAAATTGTTCGAAAGGCGCTAGCATTATTAATGAAAAAGCAGTAAGGTGGGATAATGATGGATGAACGCATGGTTACAGGTGAATTGCAGGATGAAGATTCCTCTGTTGAACTGAGTCTCCGCCCCACAAATCTGAATCAGTATATAGGTCAACAGAAAGTCAAAGATAATTTAAGTATTTTCATCCAGGCTGCCAAAATGCGTGAGGAAGCCCTTGACCATGTATTATTATATGGTCCGCCGGGATTAGGTAAAACGACACTGGCAGCCATTATCGCCAATGAGATGGGTGTACAGTTTCGTTCTACATCCGGTCCGGCAATTGAGCGGTCAGGTGATTTAGCTGCCATCCTGTCATCTCTGGAACCTGGAGACGTTCTGTTTATTGATGAGGTCCACCGGCTCCCAAGGTCTGTTGAAGAAATATTGTATCCGGCAATGGAAGATTTTTTTATTGATATTGTGATTGGCAGCGGCCCAAGCGCACGGTCTGTACAAATTGATTTGCCGCCGTTCACCCTGGTAGGGGCAACCACAAGAGCCGGGTTGTTGTCCGCACCGTTGCGTGACCGGTTTGGTGTTCTGAGCCGTCTTGAATTTTATGGTGAAAAAGAGCTGTGTCATATTGTCGAACGTACCTCGGAAATTTTTGAAACATCGATCACCCATGAAGCAGCTCTGGAGATTGCTGGCCGTTCACGCGGTACACCCCGGATTGCCAACAGGCTGTTGAAACGGATTCGTGATATATCACAAGTCAAGGGGGAAAAAGAAATCAGCCTGGAAACGACAGATCATGCACTGGATATGCTGCAAGTTGATGATGCAGGACTGGATCATATTGACCATAAACTGCTGAAAGGTATGATTGACGGTTTCCAGGGTGGACCGGTTGGATTGGATACAATTGCAGCAACGATTGGTGAAGAAGCTCAGACAATTGAAGATGTATATGAACCATATTTGTTGCAGATTGGTTTTATTCAGCGCACACCACGTGGACGTGTCGTGACACCAAACGCATATCAGCATTTTGGGATAAGGAAAGATGACAGATGAATATGGGTAAAATGTTTATTGTCCTCGGCGTTATGTTTGTGGTGATTGGCATCATTTGGTCATTTATAGGTAAGCTGCCAGGGGATATCACAATAAAACGTGACAATTTCACATTTCATTTCCCGATTATGACATCAATTGTCGTCAGCATTATTTTAACGCTTATCTTTTTCATAATCGGCAAATTTCGCTAGACAGGGTTAGGGGATCGTCATGAATATAGAAGATTTTGATTTTGAACTGCCGGATGAGCTGATTGCACAGACGCCATTGGAAAATCGTGCTGCATCCCGGCTGCTTGTGTTGCATCGTGACACAAACGAAGTGGAGCATAAACAATTTACAGATATCAAAAACTACCTGAGAAAAGGCGATTGCCTCGTCTTGAATGACACGCTTGTTTTGCCTGCCAGATTATATGGCATCAAACAGGAAACTGGGGCAAAAGTGGAAGTGCTGCTGCTGCACCAGCAGGAAAAAGACACATGGGAAGTCCTCGTGAAACCGGCTAAAAAAATTAAAATCGGAACCGTCATTGTCTTTGGTGATGGAAAAATCCGTGCAACATGCATTGGACTCAAAGAACATGGCGGCCGAATTTTAGAACTTGAGTATGAAGGCATTTTCTATAAAATACTTGATGAGCTTGGTGAAATGCCGCTGCCGCCTTATATAAAGAAACAACTGCCTGAGAAAGAACGCTATCAAACTGTATATGCAAGTGAAGAGGGATCAGCCGCTGCCCCGACGGCAGGATTGCATTTTACGAATTTACTTCTTGATGAGATTCGGGATATGGGCGTAACCATTGAATTTATCACTTTGCATGTGGGTCTGGGGACATTCAGGCCGGTTAGTGTTAATAAGATTGAGGACCACAAAATGCATGCTGAGTTTTATCAAATGTCCCAGGAAACAGCTGACACACTTTCATCGGTTAGAAACAATGGCGGCCGGATAATTACGGTTGGTACAACGTCGACGCGCACACTGGAGACAATCGTCAGGGATAATGATGGCAAATTCGTGAAATCAAGCGGCTGGACGGACATTTTCATTTATCCACCTTATGAATTTCAGGCAATTGATGGGCTGATTACCAATTTTCATCTGCCCAAATCGACGCTGATTATGATGGTAAGTGCATTTGCTGGCAGGGAAAGTATTATCGAAGCGTATCATGAAGCCATTCAGGAACAATATCGGTTTTTCAGTTTTGGCGATGCGATGTTAATTTTATAATAAAGGACGAATGACATGACAGCAGTTACGTACGAACATATTAAAACATGCAAACAGACAGGTGCCCGTCTCGGAAAAGTTCATACACCGCATGGATCGTTTGACACACCGGCGTTTATGCCTGTTGGGACATTGGCAACGGTTAAAACGATGAGTCCGGAAGAATTGAAAGACATGAATGCCAATATCATTCTGTCCAACACATACCATTTATGGCTGCGACCTGGTGAAGACATTATTAAGGAAGCTGGAGGCCTTCATCAGTTCATGAACTGGGATGGATCGATTTTGACCGATTCGGGCGGATTCCAGGTTTTCAGTTTGAGTGATATGCGGGATATTAAGGAAGAAGGTGTTCATTTCCGTAATCATTTAAGCGGGGAGAAGCTGTTTCTTTCACCAGAGAAAGCCATGGCCATTCAAAACGCCCTCGGCTCGGATATTATGATGGCATTTGATGAATGCCCGCCGTATCCGGCTTCACATGATTATATGAAGGCTTCGGTTGAGCGGACATCACGATGGGCTGAACGTTGTTTAAACGCACATGCCCGGTCATCCGAACAGGGCTTATTCGGCATTGTTCAAGGTGGAGAATATGAAGACCTGCGTAAACAAAGTGCAGAAGATTTAGTTTCGCTGGATTTTCCGGGATATGCAGTTGGAGGGCTGTCTGTTGGCGAACCGAAAGATGTCATGAACCGGATGCTGGAATTCACAACGCCACTGCTGCCTCCCGATAAACCACGTTACTTGATGGGTGTAGGGTCACCGGATTCATTGATAGATGGTGCCATTCGTGGTATCGACATGTTTGATTGTGTCCTGCCGACACGTATTGCCCGAAACGGGACATGCATGACATCAAAGGGAAGATTGGTCGTCCGCAACGCCAAATATAAGCGCGATTTCAGTCCAATCGATGAACATTGTGACTGTCATGTATGCAGAAATTATTCCCGGGCCTATATCCGGCATCTGGTAAAATGCAATGAGACGTTCGGGTTCAGGCTTACGACTTATCATAATTTATATTTTCTGTTAAACTTAATGGAGCAAGTACGTGATTCAATAGCTGAGGATCGACTTGGCGATTTCAGGGAAGCATTCTTTGAGCAATATGGTTTTAATGATGAGAATGCGAAGAACTTTTAATAAAGGAGGGACATGTAAGTGAACACGTTCATTTCGTTACTACCGATTATTTTAATGTTTGTCATTTTTTATTTCCTGCTTATCCGCCCGCAGCAAAAACGGCAAAAGCAGGTGAGACAAATGCAGGCAGACTTGCAGAAGGGTGACAAAGTGGTGACGATCGGTGGATTTCATGCTGAGATTCATGCACTTGATGAGGATACAGTCGTGTTACAATCAGGCGACGGCCCGCGATTGACATATGACCGTACAGCCATCAGGGAAGTTAAAAATGATAATGCACAATAACTCTTTATGATTTTCTACATAAAGGAAAAATAAGAAAAGAAGTCAGTTCATCACGGACTGACTTCTTTCTTTTTGACTAACTTTCTGATTTAATTACATTTACGCCGATAGCGCCGCCAAGGAGTGCTGCCAGGATAAATCCTGCATGATGGAGCGATTGTTCCAGTGAGAATCCCTGCTGATAACCCAGGTACTGCACAAGGAATGTAAAAAGTGTAAAACCTGCCCCTGTAGCGGCTCCAATAACCCATCCCTTTTCTTTGCCTTTAACACCAGCAACAATTCCGCCGATAAATAAACTGATTAATCCGACTGCCAACGTAATCCATGATAGGGTCGTTTCATCCATTGCAGTGAATTGGAGCAGGAACGCGAGAATGATACTTGTCAGTAACAGAAGTCCGAGGGTTATGATCCATCCATACAGCAGGGCAACAAATTGCTGTTTTCGCACGCTGCTTCAGCCTCCCTCCAAATGATTGTCCATGTATGATTATCATATTCGTCCAATCAGAAAAATAGACTGAAAATATTTTGTGTTCTGCGGCATATATTTGTAAGAAAGAACAAGCTATTAATGACACAGAAAGAGGATGATATATGGACGTTATATTGGCGGGCGTCATTTTTGCTGCCAGTTATGTTTTTATTATGACAGAAAAGCTAAACAGGGCTGTTGTCGCAATGGCAGGCGGAACATTGCTGTTATTGACTGGAATCTACAGCCTTAATGATATGTTTACAACCTATATTGATTGGAATACGATTGCATTACTGTTCTCAATGATGGTGCTTATTTCTATTACCGAGAAGACAGGGCTTTTCTCGTTTATTGCCGTCCGGTTCGCTCAGAAGGTAAGAGGATTGCCAGTTCCGCTTTTGATCGGTGTGAGCATATTGACTGCCATTGGTTCGGCGTTATTGGATAATGTGACGACTGTACTCATATTAGTTCCGATTATCCTGAAAATGACAAAACAGTTAGGACTGCCAGTGTTCCCGTATTTGCTTATTGTTATTTTCAGTTCAAATATCGGTGGGACGGCAACGCTCATTGGGGATCCGCCAAATATCATGATCGGACAGGCTGTTGACGATCTGACATTCCTGTCGTTTGTCAATCATCTGGCACCGGTCGCTGTTATAATGTTTTTGCTTATGCTGATCGTGGCAGTGCCTTTGTTTAGGCGGTCACTAAAATTTGAAAATGATCATACAGAAGCGTTGATGAAAGAAGATGCTTCTGCCTATCTTATCCGTTCTCCAATGTTATATCAGTCAATTGCCGTACTGTCTATGACGCTGACGGGTTTTTTGCTGCATTCATTCCTGCATATTGATCTGACGGTTATCGCATTAAGCGGAGCGGTTTTGCTGCTGCTTTTAACGGAGAAGGAGCTGACTGCGGAACACGTTTTCTCCCGGGTGGAATGGGTGACACTCTTTTTCTTTATCGGCCTATTTGCACTGGTGGGCGGACTTGAATCGGCCGGCATTATTGATGAACTGGCGAGAGCCATTATACTTTGGACGGATGGTGATTTTGCTGCAACGGCCATTTTAATCTTATGGGTGTCCGGATTGTTTTCGGGTGTTGTCGATAACATCCCGTTTGTGGCAGCAATGATTCCAGTTGTTGAAGAATTTAAGGGTTATGGCATGGTCTATTTGGATCCAATATGGTGGTCTCTCGCACTTGGTGCTTGTTTGGGTGGAAATGCAACACTTATTGGGGCCTCAGCTAATGTGGTTGTAGCAGGTCTTGCTGAAGGTGCGAATCAAAAGCTGTCATTTATCCGGTTTATGCTTTATGGACTTCCCTTTGTTATTTTATCGCTCATGGTTTCAACGGTTTATATTTACGTTCGATATCTGATTCCATATATGTCTTAGGCTTTTACTAGCTATATAAATTTTCACCTTGGTCTTAGCTTCATGGTCATGTGCATTCAGGTTTCCTTAAAGTATCACCTGAAAATTCCAGTCGGTAGCACAAGGGTTAATTTAACGTAGGAAAAGCAAAGGTGAGGAAACAGTATTTTTTCACACATACCTGAATTTAAGTTGAAGTGTAAATCCCGTTCCGAAAGTGGACAAAACGTCGGAGAGAAGGTCTCTCTCGTCCGAAATGGATACCAAAAACGAGTGAAACGTCAGAGAGAAGGCCTCTCTCGTCCGAAATGGATACCAAAAACGAGTGAAACGTCGGAGAGAAGGCCTCTCTTGGCCGAAGTGAGCCCCGAAAGTTAGCGAAACGTCAGAAAAACTCTCGCGTCCAAAAGGTCGAAGTTTATTCAGTGGAAGTATCAATCGTTGTACTCCGGAGTCTTACCTATCCTTTTCTTTTTCGTATATTTTATTGTTAAAGCTGCTTACTGCTCTTCCGTAGAATTGATCATTTTAGTTATACCCAACGTCGCTTTTAAGTTATATCATGAAATCCATTTTTGCAGGATTGGAATTTGTCTGAGCTCTTCTTTTGTAAGGAATCTTAAAATAAAGAGCAGAACGATATAAATTAGCAGCAGCATGACAAGCACCAATAGGAATATAAACAAATTTGACTCAACTCCTGTAAACAAATCCTGCAAAAACCTTCCGGCGAGCCACGTCAGAAAAACCAGCAGTCCCATTTTCAGTAAATCCCTGCCTGCAATCATAAATCCGATTTCCTTGTAAAGGCTTGCCAGGTGCAATAGTGTGACGAGGATAACGCCGACAGACATGGCAATGGCGACTCCATTTATTCCAAAATCAGGATTTGATGCCAGTAAAAACAGGACAGTCAGTTTAATGGCTGCTCCGATTAAACTGTTCCACATGGCCGGTCTTGCCAGATCAAGTGCCTGTAATGCTGCCTGTAACGGTGACTGAATATAAAGGAGGATGAAAAATGGCGCCATTAGCACTAAAAAATGACTTGCATTGGCTGTCCCATACATGTAAGTTAATATTGGTGATGCAAATAAAGTAAGTACAACAGTAGCAATACCTCCCGACGCAAATGAAATCCTGATTGATTGATGGATCCGGTAATGAATAAGCTGGTTATTTTCATGTGCATCAGCTTCGGATACAGAAGGCACTAAAGCAATTGACAGCGAATTGGTGATAAAAGTGGGCAAAAAAAGCAATGGTAATACATAACCCGTCAATTCTCCATATTGCTTAGTTGCCAGTGAACTGGATATACCGGCAATGGCCAGACTTTGGGCAACAAGAATTGGTTCGAGAAAGTGAGATATGTTGCCGATCAATCGACTGCCGGTACTGGGCAGTGAAATGGAAAACAGTTCCGTTAAAGTATTTTTGCTTGACTTGATATAGTGAAAGAACCGGTGTCGGACTTGTACAATTTTTTGGCGTTTGAAGACGCCGGCCAGATATAACATGGAGGCCAGTTCGCCGAGTATAACACTGAACATGGCACCTGCTGCAGCAAACTCAACACCATAAGGCAGAAGTAATTTTATAAAAAATGCCACACAGGTGATCCTGACAAGTTGTTCAATCACCAGAGCATAACTTTGCGGCTTCATGTTCTGCAGACCTTGAAAATAGCCTTTTAGAACAGAAGAAATAGCGATAATCGGTACAATTGGGCTAATGGCAATTAAAGGGTATAATGTCCTTTCATCTGTCAGTAAAGTTGTTGCAATGAATGGTGCCAGCACGATCATGCCTATTGTAAAAATTATACTTGATATACCGGTTATGAGCAGTGATATGACAAGAATCCGCTTGATTTTGGCTTTATCATGTTTGGCTTCCGCTTCGGATACCCGTTTGGATATGGCCACAGGAAGCCCAAGCTGGGTGAGCGTGATGACCAGGAAAAGTGTCGGGAGTGCCATCATGTATAATCCGACACCTTCTTCACCCATAACCCTGGCTACGACCAGCCGGTTAATAAAGCCTAGAAGCCTTGTAATCATACCTGCCATAATCAGGATAATTGTCCCCTGCAGAAATGTTTGTTTGGTCAATATGGCCGACCTACCTTCTCAAAAATTAAAATTTCAGATACAATGATATATATGCAAATAAGTGGTCCAAGCATGACAAGCTTAACGCTATAAGTTGATAAGGGTACGAAGGGTGGCCTAAGACATGCACAAACCAGTCGAGGAATGGAAGTCGGAAATAGGGCCGGCATTGAAAAGCAAGGTAACTGAATTGGGTTTAATGGGTTATAATCAGGCAACAAGTGAAGATATTTGGAACTGTCTGGTCGAAAAAGTTTGGAAAGGCAATCCTTCCAAACGTCTATATGAAGTGGTTCAGGATATATTTCATTTATCCTCCAATATCTATATGAGTTATTTAACGGTCAATGCCCATCAGGATGAAAATTTAGCGGCATCCATTGCAGCGCTGACTGAAAATGATCAGACAGAAACGAATTAATGGATACATAATGAACACCCGTATGAATTAAGGGAGGCAAAACGACAGATGAAAACAAGAGGCAGAATTGTTGCCTTTTTTCTGATCGTACTTGTATTGGCAGGAACGATTGGTTCAACGGTGACAGGCATTGCGAAAGATATTAATTTAGGTCTTGATCTTAAGGGCGGTTTTGAAATTTTGTACGAAGTGGAACCTGTTGAGGAAGATCAGGAGACTGACAGAGACTTGCTCGAAAATACTGTTAGAATTCTTAATGAACGTGTCGACAGGTTAGGTATTAGTGAGGCAAATATCGATATTGAAGGCGATAACCGGATAAGGGTACAGCTCGCCGGGGTTGAAAATCAGGAAGAGGCTCGCGAACTATTGTCCACTTCAGCACGTTTGTCTTTCAGGAATGTGGAAGATGAGAAGCTGATGGATGGTACTGATTTGGTGGAAGGAGGCGCCAGCCAGGATTTTTCGCAGCAAACAAACGAACCTATTGTTACACTGCAATTAAAGGATGCTTCTAAATTTCGTGACATAACAAGTGAATTATCGTCCAAATATGATGCGGCAGCCCCTTTTCCACAGCGGGAAGACTTATTAGTCATTTGGATGGATTATCAGGATGGCGATTCATTTGATGAAGAAGTTCAGAAAGAAGATCCGAAGTATGTTTCTGCTGCCGGGGTACAACAAACCTTAAACACAACCAATGTGATGATAGAAGGTAACTTTACGGTCGAATCGGCTCAGCGACTAGCCGATATCATTAATGCCGGATCACTGCCGGTCAACATGACAGAGATTTATTCAAACACGGTTGGTGCCCAATTCGGTGAACAGGCATTGGATAAAACTGTGTTCGCCGGGTTTATCGGCATCGGTCTTGTATTTCTATTTATGATGGCTGTATACCGCTTTCCGGGTATTATTGCGGCAATCAATTTAAGTGTTTATATCTTTTTGGTTCTGTTAGTGTTTAATCTGATGAACGGTGTCCTGACGCTGCAAGGGATAGCGGCACTGATTCTCGGTGTCGGCATGGCAGTAGATGCCAATGTCATCACTTTCGAACGAATCAAGGAAGAACTGAGGCAAGGTAAATCGCTGCTGGCATCGTTTAAAGCCGGGTCCAAAAACTCGCTTCGTGCCATAGTCGATGCGAATATTACGACATTGCTTGCGGCAGCTGTGTTATTTATTTTCGGTACCAGCTCTGTTAAAGGATTTGCGACCATGTTGATTCTAAGTATCGTTGTCAGTTTTCTGACAGCTGTTTATGGAACGAGGTTGCTCATGAGCTTATGGGTGAAAAGCAAATTACTTAAAAATCGGCCGGGCTGGTTTGGTGTGAAACAAAAGGATATTAAAGATATTGCTGACTCAACAGAGTATGAACCGAAAGTATTCAACCGGGAACTGAATGTTGTCCAGCATCGCAAAAAATTCTTTGTAGCTTCGGCGGTTATGGTTATTCTCGGAGCCATTTCACTGGGACTCTTTCAGCTGAACCCCGGCATTGATTTCACCAGCGGATCACGAATCCAGCTGGCAGCAGAAGACAGCCTGAGTACTAAAGAAATCGAAAGCGGTCTGGAGGAATTGGACTTGCAGGCCGAGTCAGTTGTCCTGACCGGTGATAATAACGAGGGAGCGATTCTCCGGTATGACCGGGTGATTGATGAAGATCGGATTTCCGAGATTCAAACCTATTTCGGGGAAAACTTCAATGCGGAAACAAGTGTCAGTGTTGTCTCGCCGATTGTCGGGGAGGAGCTGGTGAAAAATGCTCTTTATGCAGTGGCAATCGCTTCAATCGGCATGATTATCTATGTCACAATAAGGTTTGAACTGTTTTTTGGGGTTACAGCCATCATTGCGCTGCTCCATGACGCCTTTTTCATATTGGCGATATTCAGTCTGGCGCAGATTGAATTTGATGTGACCATTGTGGCCGCAATACTCACGATTATCGGATATTCCATTAACGACACCATTGTGACGTTTGACCGTATACGAGAAAACCTCAGGAAAAAGAAACGGGTCAAATCGTTTAAAGAACTTGCCAAAATTGTCAATCGAAGTCTTGTGCAGACGATGACACGCAGTATCAATACCACCGTCACAACAATGCTTGCCGTTCTGGCGTTCCTGTTCCTTGGTGCCCAGTCGATTACCGGATTTGCAATCGCTTTGGCTGTAGGGCTCCTGGCAGGTACGTATTCCTCCTTATTCCTTGCGTCACAGCTGTGGCTCGTCTGGCGCGGGAAAAATATCAAGAAAAAACCGGTTAGTTTTGTCAAAAAGAAACGAACAGAAGGTCCGCAAGTGTGATGATAGAGACCCCTGAAGCCAGCATTGGCATCAGGGGTCTATGGTTATTTCATGGTGATAACGGGTAATTAGATAATAAACCCATTTACAAAGGAGAATCAATTTGAGAGGACAGACCTATGTAATTCTTGCCATTATTTTTGTGTTAATTGTCGCAGTCTTTGCCGTGATAAATGTCGATCCGGTTGAAGTTAATTATTTATTTGGCAGTGGCGAAGCACCATTAATACTGGTCGTTCTGTTTTCCGTATTAATGGGCGGAATCATCACTGCAGCGGTTGGCCTGGTGAAAATGATCCAATTGCAGCGTGAACGGAACACATATATTACTGAAAATAAACAGTTAAAAGAAACTCTAAAAAAGCATGATCTACTTGAGGAAACGGATGTTAAAGGAAGCGGTTCCGATAAATAGTATGAGTAAAATGTTTACGGGAAGGTAGGCAAAAATAGGAATATTCTGATATCGTGGTACCGTGGCGGAATCCCAATATCAGAGAAGGTTAAGTCTTTATTTCTTTAGCATTAAACAACAAAGGAACTCTCACCTTTGATAAACTAGAATTGTCAGAGACTAGAAAGGTGGAGTTCCTATGCATCATGATAACAACAATTGGATTCTTTAAAAAGAAATTGAGCAACAACTGTTTCACGATAAATAAACCCGATTGCTCACCGTGGCTATCTCTTGTATACTAGATTAGTCAGGAGTGAGTTTATGTTAGAGAGTAAAATGAAATGGAAGTTTGCGGACAGTCAGAGCCATCTATCACATTTGGATTCAAATAGATTCTCTCCGCTTATCAAAGAATTGTTATCACAGCGGGGGATTACATCACATGAAGAAGCTGAAGCGTTTGTATCTCCTGATTTAGCACAGCTATATGATGTACAGTTTTTGTCAGATATTGATAAAGCAGCAGAGCGGGTACATAAAGGCATCACTGCTGATGAAAAAATTCTGGTATATGGGGATTATGATGCTGATGGTGTCAGCTCAACGGCTATTATGATCAAAACACTGCAGGAACTTGGTGCGGTATGTGATTACTATATCCCCAATCGTTTTACGGAAGGTTATGGCCCAAATGAGGAAGCATTCAAAGCGGCACATGAAAATGGCTATGAATTAATTATAACCGTGGATACCGGAATTGCCGCCGTACATGAAGCATCAATTGCCAAACAGCTCGGAATGGATCTGATTATTACCGATCACCACGAGCCACAGGAAGAGCTCCCGGATGCTTATGCCATTATTCATCCGAAATGTTCTCCTGACTATGGTTTTAAGGATCTTGCGGGGGCGGCCGTCGCATTTAAGTTTGCTGAAAGACTGCTTGGGTATTTTCCAAAGCATCTGCTTGATTTAGCAGCAATTGGGACGATTGCGGACCTTGTCCCACTGATCAGTGAAAACCGCGTCATTGCCTATTACGGGTTAAAAACATTATCCAATTCTGATAAACCGGGACTAGTTGCATTAAAAAAAGTTTGTGGTATAAACGGAGAGGTAACTGAAGAGGATATCGGATTTTCGATCGGCCCCAGGCTGAACGCTGTTGGAAGATTACAAGACGCTGATCTGGCAGTTCAGTTGCTGCTGACCGACGTACAGGATGAAGCCGATCAAATGGCAGAGAGCATCCAATCAATCAACGAGGAACGGCAAAAGATAGTCAGTGACATTGTTAAAGAAGCTGAAGAAATAACAGGACCGGTTGACAATCAGGGTGTCATTGTTGTGGCCAAAGAAGGTTGGAATCAGGGTGTATTGGGTATTGTAGCCTCAAACCTTGTCCGGAAATATGACCGCCCGGCAATTGTTCTGTCCATTTTGCCGGAAGATGGCATCATGAAGGGATCTGCCAGAAGTATACCCGCCTTTGACTTATTTGCAAACTGTATGAAAATAAGGGATATCTTCACACACTTTGGCGGTCATGCACAAGCCGCAGGGATGACGCTCCCATTGGATAACCTCCAATCGTTAAAAACAGAACTGAATGATTTAATCCATCAAGAACTGACAGCAGAAGATTTTACCCAGGAAATTGAGGTTGTCAAGACAATCGGTTTACCGGAAATCAATGAAGAGCTGGTGGAGGAAATAAGTCAGCTGGCTCCGTTTGGCATGGCCAATCCCAAGCCTGTTTTTCATGTGAAGGAAGTGCCTGAAGATATAAGGCAGATCGGCCATAATAAAAAACATTTAAAAATGCAGTTCCGCCACCAGGATAAGATTCTGGAGGGCATTGGGTTCGGTTTTGGGGATTTATATGATCATTTGTCATCAAAGACACCCATATCGATTGTCGGTGAGCTTGGCATTAATGAATGGAACGGCTTTCGCAAAGTACAGATTATTATGCAGGATATGAAGATTGATGAGAGGCAATTGTTTGATCATCGCGGCAAGCCTGAATTTGATATAACGCCTTATGTTCAGGATCATATTGATTGTGCAGCTGTCTATCAGTCATTGCCGGATGAGAATGCTTATCCTGATAATGTCCTATGTGTGACATATGATACGGATATAAGCGTTTTAAGGGAAGTCAATACACTATTTCTATTCGATATGCCGACGGATTTGGAAACATTTAAATGGTTGCTTGAGAGATTCAATCCTGCCAATATCCATGCATGTTTCTCGCTTCAGGACAGTGCGTTCATGAATGTTTTTCCAGCGAGGGAAGATTTCAAATGGTTGTATGCACTTCTTCATAAGCGGAAACAAATTGATATAAACAGGGAATTACCTATGATCATGGATGCAAAGGCATGGACCAAAGAGCGTATTAAATTTATGGCAAACGTGTTTTTTGATCTTGATTTTGTTAAAATAGAGAATGATTTTATTAAAATCAATCCAAATCCCGTAAAAAAAGACCTGACGGAATCTGCAGTCTATCAGGATCGACTGAATAAGGCCGAAATTGAAAAAATATTATATTATTCGACATATGATGAACTGAGATCGTGGCTGTCTGAATGTATAAAAGACAGGGGAACGCCCAAGGAGGAACTCGTTTATGGACTATAAAAAACATATACAGATTGTTGAAGATTGGCCAAAGGAAGGCGTACAATTCAAAGATATTACCCCGCTGATGGATAATGGGAAAGTATTTAAATCAGCAGTGGATGAAATTGTGGCATTTGCTCGGCAAAAAAATATTGATCTCGTAGTCGGTCCTGAGGCTAGAGGATTCATTATCGGCTGCCCTGTTTCTTATGCGCTGGAAGTGGGCTTTGCACCAGTCAGGAAAGAAGGTAAACTGCCGCGTGAAGTGATAAAAGTTGATTATGGGCTGGAATACGGTAAGAATGTCTTGACGATTCATCAAGACGCGATCAAGCCCGGACAGCGTGTTCTGATCACAGATGATTTGCTTGCAACAGGCGGCACGATCGAAGCTACGATCAAATTGGTTGAAGAACTGGGTGGAATTGTCGTTGGATGTGCTTTTCTGGTTGAACTTTCCTATTTAAATGGAATGGAAAAATTGGAAGGATACGATGTACTGGCGCTGACGAGCTATTAGCGTTCAGTATGATTTTTTAGGGTCTGATCGAATCATTCATCAGGCCTGTTCTTATTGATTTGAAATTCTGAAAAATCCGGGAGCGGACCGGTGAACGGTTTTCCCTTTACATTTCAGCAAAAATTTTTAATACTATAAACAATGGGATAAACCTGCAGCAAATATTATCTAACTTACAGGCTGGAAAACTGTGCTGGCAGACGGAGCGGCCAATCCGGCTGACCAAAGCATTGTTAAAGTGAATTCAGGTGATTTTATGGCTAAAGAAGAAATATTAACAATCGAAGAAGTGATTAATAAAGCCCGGGAGTACCTTTCAAAAGAGGATGCTGTTTTTCTTCGCCGTGCATATGAATTTGCCGAAGATGCACATAAAAGCCAATTCCGTAAATCAGGCGAGCCTTATATCGTTCATCCGGTTCAGGTCGCCGGAATTCTGGTAGGTCTTGAAATGGATCCGGTGACGATTGCCGGCGGTTTTTTGCATGATGTGGTTGAAGATACGCATATGACATTGGACGATTTGGAGGAATCGTTTGACCATGAACTAGCCATGCTGGTCGATGGTGTCACCAAACTCGGCAAAATTAAATATAAATCAAAGGAAGCCATCCAGGCGGAGAACCACCGCAAAATGTTCGTTGCGATGGCAAAGGATATCCGGGTTATTCTGATAAAACTTGCCGACCGTCTGCATAATATGCGGACGTTGAAACACTTGCCGCCGAATAAGCAGCGCAGGATTTCCAATGAGACATTGGAAATCTTTGCGCCTTTAGCCCACCGTCTTGGGATATCGACGATAAAATGGGAACTGGAAGATACGGCATTGCGCTATCTTAACCCTCAGCAGTATTACCGGATCGTTCAGCTGATGAAACAAAAACGTGAAGAACGGGAAACCTATATCGATGAGGTAATCGTGGAACTGGAACATCAGTTGAATGATGTCAATATTGAGTCGGATATTTCAGGAAGGCCAAAACATTTATACAGTATTTACCGGAAAATGGTCAAGCAAAATAAACAGTTTAATGAAATTTATGACCTGCTGGCTGTAAGGATTATTGTCAACAGTATTAAGGACTGCTATGCCGTATTGGGTATCATTCACACGTGCTGGAAACCGATGCCGGGCAGGTTTAAGGATTATATTGCCATGCCCAAGCCCAACCTTTATCAGTCATTGCATACGACAGTAATTGGACCAAAAGGTGATCCGCTTGAAGTGCAGATACGCACAAAAGAGATGCATGAAATTGCTGAGTATGGTATCGCTGCACATTGGGCTTATAAAGAAGGCAAGCAATTATCTAAAGATAATCAATCGTTTGAGAAAAAATTAACCTGGTTTAAGGAAATTCTGGACTGGCAAAGCGAAACACATGACGCGGAAGAATTCATGGAAACATTAAAAGTTGACCTGTTTTCCGATATGGTTTATGTATTCACGCCAAAAGGTGATGTTATTGAGTTGCCATCCGGCTCGGTTCCGCTTGATTTTGCCTATCGGATTCATACAGAAGTCGGTAATAAGACAATTGGTGCCAAAGTAAACGGAAAAATGGAGCCACTCGATTATCAACTGAAAAATGGGGATATTGTGGAGGTCATGACCTCCAAACACTCGTATGGCCCTTCCCAGGACTGGTTGGCAATCACCCAGACGTCACAGGCAAAAAGTAAGATCAAACAATTTTTTAAAAAACAGCGCCGTGAAGAAAATATCAGTAAAGGCAAGGAAGCAGTTGAAAAAGAAATCCGTTCACTCGGTATCGAACCGAAAGAAGTACTGACCCAGGACAATTTAAAACGTGTGTTTGAAAAATTTAATTTTTCCACTGAGGACGATATGTATGCCGCAGTAGGCTATCAGGGGATTACACCTGCATTGATCGCGACACGTCTGACAGATAAATTACGCCAGGAAAAACAAAAAGAACAAAACCTTGAAGAAACGATCGAAGAAGTCAAAACTGATAAAATCACCAAAAAGGTGCAAAAACGGGATTCGGGTGTCAAAGTGGAAGGTGTTGACAACTTACTGGTGCGCCTGGCCAAATGCTGTAATCCAGTGCCCGGTGACACGATAGTAGGATATATCACGAAAGGCAGGGGCGTGTCTGTACACCGGGCGGATTGTCCGAATATCCAGACTGAAGAAGCCAAACAGCGCCGTCTTCATGTTGAATGGGAAAACCAAGACACCGATAAGAAACAGTACCATGTTGACCTGGAAATATCAGGGTTTGATCGCCGAGGGTTAGTGAATGAAGTTTTACAGGCGGTAAATGAAACGAAGACAAATATTACGTATGTTAACGGCCGCTCCGATCGAAACCGTATGGCTGTGATTCACATAACGATACTGATTCATAATACAGGGCATTTAAAACGGATTGTTGATCGGATTAAACAAATAAAAGACGTTTACACAGTAACACGCACAGTTCAATAGTGAACGGAAGGGGACTTGAGACAATGAAGGCAGTTATTCAACGAGCGTCAAACGCAAGCGTGACAGTGAACGGAGCAGAGTCAGGGAGCATCGATCACGGTTTGGTTGTCTTGCTCGGTGTCACGCATGATGATACACCAGAAGACGCCGATTATCTGGTCAATAAGCTCGTGAATCTGCGGATTTTTGATGACCAGGACGGTAAAATGAATCGTTCGTTAAAGGACGTTTCAGGACAGGTTCTGTCAATCTCACAATTTACACTGTATGCTGATACACGTAAAGGCAGGCGGCCAAATTATCTGAATGCTGCCAAACCTGAACAGGCAAATGACCTTTATCAATATGTTAACCAGCAGATTGAACAGCAAGGTGTTCAGGTGGAGACAGGCGAATTCGGCGAAATGATGCAAGTACAGCTGACAAATTCAGGGCCGGTGACAATTATCCTGGATACGGATGATAAATAGCGGTAGAATGGTTCACCATACTACCGCTATTTAAAGTATTGGGTAAGACCGGCAACAATCCCTGATACTAACTGTTTTTGATAGCTGTTTGTCTGAAGAAGCTGTTCCTTTTCATGGTTGGAAATGAATCCGAGTTCAACGAGAATGGCGGGATGATCATTTTGCCTGAGGACTTGATAATCTCCTTTAAATACGTCACGGTCATTTGCGCCGGTTTTCCTGATCAGGCCTTCCTGAACAAGCCGGGCCAATTCTTCACCCCGCTTGTGATAATAATAAGTACCGATTCCATTTACATCGGGTGCTTGTGGAAAACTGTTGTAATGGATACTGATAAAAGCATTGGTTTCTGCTAAATTGGATAGGCTCGTCCTGCTGCTGAGAAAAACAAATTGATCCGCTTCCCGCGTTAAAACAACCCGGGCACCAAGAATGGCCATTTCTTTTTTGAGTTCCTGCATCGTTTGATAAGTGAAATCTTTTTCATATGTCCCGCTTGCTCCGATTGCACCCACATCACGACCGCCATGTCCAGCATCGATAACGATAGTTTTATCTTCCAGACCTGACGATGTTGGAGCATGACGGTCGACAAAATCCTTTAAAACATATCCGGACATCTCCTCATTTGCAATTTCATACCAGTTGTCTTCTGCCGACGTTACATTAAATTCATCACCTTTTTTGGCATAACCGGTAATGTCATATGACGTTGAAGGGCCTTCCCGCAAATGGGTATTGTCATACTGGATGGTAATACTGCTGCTGGCAGAATCAGTAGTTTTATCACGCTTTGTTGAATCCTCATTTAATTCGGAATGAATGTTAACAAATTCGCCCGTCACCCATCCGCTGCCATTGTTTAATTTTATTTCCAGCCAACCATCTTTCCTGCTGATTATTTGCAGCATTTCACCCGTATGTACCTGGCCGGTCGGCTGATAATCAGTCCCCGGTCCTGACCGGATAGTCAAGTCATCTGTGGTTACAACGGCTTTGTCAGCTTGTACAACAGGTGTGAAAGCCAAGCATAGAATAAACAAAAGCATTCCGGCTAATTTTTTAAAGGTCACATCATTTCCTCCTGAACACGCTTCATTATCCTGATTGTAATAAAAAGTTTAAAAATAGGCAAAAATAGAGTCTGTGAAGGAGGAATACGCTAATGCGTATGAATGAAAAACAGTGGCATACGAATGTCAATAAAGCATTTTATGGAGCAGACTTTCACCGCTTCGCAGAGATGGAAGACCAGTTTAATCATATGGAAATAGCAGAAGAATTGGGAATTTCACTTGGTGAGGTTAAAAGACTGAAGAAAAAAATCATCCGTACTTGACATTATAATGATGAAACCTTATTATAGTACTCATTCAATACGATAATTAAACGAACCAGTGAGGGAAAGAGTAATCAGATCGCTTGTGCAAAGAGAGAAAATGTCATCGGCTGAAAACATTTTCGCATTGAGCCCTGATGAACGACATTCCTTAGGTTCTATATCGAATCATCGTGAGTAGGTATAGACGTTTTGCAGGCGTTAACTGTGAAGAGCGGATGTTGAAAAACATCAAGCAGGGTGGCAACGCGGGTAAACTCTCGTCCCTTATCAGCAGGGGATGGGAGTTTTTTATCGTCAAATGATTAGCGACTGTAGCCCGCGTATAGTGCGCATCTGGAGCTAAAATCCACATTCAAGTTTAACAAGGCCATTATTTTTAAATGCTATAGGGGGTATTGATATGAATATGAAAGCTCCACGCGGAACGATTGATATTTTGCCTGAAGAAGCAGCAAAGTGGCAATTTGTTGAGGAAAATATAAAAGACATTTGCGAAAGATATCATTTCGAGGAAATCCGCACACCTTTATTTGAACATACAGAGCTTTTTCAGCGCGGGGTGGGTGATTCGACCGATATTGTTCAAAAAGAGATGTATACGTTTGAAGATAAAGGCGGCAGGAGTCTGACATTGCGCCCGGAAGGCACCGCACCGGTCGTTCGCTCATTTGTTGAACATAAAATGCATGGCAATCCGAGTCAGCCGGTCAAACTTTATTATTTTGCCCAAATGTTCCGTTATGAACGTCCGCAAAAAGGGAGAATGCGGCAGCTGAATCAATTCGGTGTTGAGGTAATGGGTAGTGCAGACCCGGCAGTGGATGCAGAGGTCATCGATCTGGCCATGACCTGTTACCGTGAACTTGGGTTGAAGTCGCTGAAACTGGTGATTAATTCGCTGGGGGATAAGGAAAGCCGGGAGAGACACCGTCAGGCATTGGTCGATCATTTTACACCACATAAGGAAGAATTATGCAGTGACTGTCAAACACGGCTTATCCAAAATCCATTACGTATTTTGGACTGCAAAACGGATAAAGATCATCCGGCCATGAAGAGCGCACCATCCGTTCTCGACTATTTGAATGACGCGTCAATGGCGTATTTCGAAAAAGTCAAACATTATTTGACGCTTATGGGAATTGATTATGAAGTAGATCCGAACCTGGTGCGTGGTCTTGATTATTACAATCACACGGCCTTTGAAATCATGAGTGAAGCAGATGGATTCGGAGCGATCACGACACTTGCCGGCGGCGGCAGATATAATGGACTTGTTGAGGAATTGGGCGGACCTGAGACACCAGGGATCGGTTTTGGAATGGGGCTTGAACGTCTGTTAATGGCATTGGAAGCTGAAAATATTGATATTCCGGCAAGTGACGATTTGGATTGTTTTCTTGTGGCTGTTGGTGATGAAGCCGAAAAAGCGTCTGTTCAGATTCTCCATGATTTACGCAAAAATGGTATCCAGATTGACCGGGACTACCAGGGACGGAAAATAAAAGCACAATTTAAAGCGGCAGATCGTTATCGTGCCAAATATGTCCTCGTTCTTGGCGAAGATGAACTCAAGCAGGGTACCGTTAATGTAAAAGAAATGGCGACTGGTGATCAGGAAGAAGTATCGTTGGCTCAGTTAACCGAATTTTTGAGTGGAAAACTGTCAGGAGGAAATCGTAATGCGTGAACGAATATTAGCCGGTACATTAAGTGAAAATGATGTTGATCAATCAGTATTGCTGAAAGGCTGGGTCCAAAAACACCGTGATTTGGGTGGACTTATTTTCATCGATCTGCGTGACAAATCCGGTCTTGTGCAGGTCGTATTCAATCCGGATTATTCGAAAACAGCCCTGAAAACGGCTGAAACAGTCAGAACCGAATATGTCCTGGAAGTAAGGGGCAAAGTGGTCAAGCGTGACGAGGGAACGATTAATCCGGCAATGGAAACCGGCCGGATTGAAGTGCTTGCTTCAGACCTCACAATTTTGAATAAGGCTAAAACGCCACCTTTTCTGATCCAGGAAGAAACAGATGTTGCCGAGGACTTACGCTTAAAATATCGTTATATCGATTTGCGCAGAAGTACACTGCAGGAAACGTTCAAAATGCGTCATCAAACTACACAGGCGATACGCAACTTTTTAAATGATGACGGCTTCCTCGAAATGGAGACACCGATTTTAACGAAAAGTACGCCTGAGGGTGCTAGAGACTATCTTGTGCCGAGCCGGGTCCATCAAGGTCAATTTTATGCATTGCCTCAGTCTCCTCAGTTGTTTAAACAGCTGATCATGATGAGTGGTTTTGAAAAATACTATCAAATCGCCCGCTGTTTCCGGGATGAAGATTTACGTGCAGATCGACAGCCGGAATTTACCCAGGTTGATATCGAAACATCATTCCTGACCGGTGATGAGATAATGGACATGACTGAAAACATGATGAAACATGTTTTGAAAGAGGTTAAGCATATAGATATGACACTGCCGCTGCCACGGATGTCTTACAATGAAGCAATGGCGCGGTTTGGATCTGACAAACCTGATACAAGATTCGGTATGGAATTGATCCATGTATCGGATATTATGGAAAATTCGTCGTTTAAAGTTTTTCAGAGTGCCATCGAATCAGGGGGAAAAGTCTGCCTGTTGAATGTGAAGGGACAGGCTTCCAATTATTCCCGAAAAGCTATTGATAAACTAACTGATTTTGTGAAAGTTTATGGCGCTAAAGGTCTGGCATGGCTTAAAGTTGACGACGGTGAATTGACTGGACCGATCGCAAAATTCCTGTCTGCTGATGAGAAAAACGGGCTGATTGAGCGATCAGCTGCCGAGGATGGCGACTTGCTTTTATTCTGTGCCGATAAAACAGCCATTGTGTATGACAGTTTAGGTGCATTAAGGCTGAAACTTGGAAAGGAATTGAACTTGATTGATGAGGGTAAGTTTAATTTTCTTTGGGTGACCGATTGGCCATTACTGGAGTACGATGAAGACCTCGGGCGATATTTTGCTGCCCACCATCCTTTTACAATGCCGGTTGAAGAAGACTTTGACAAGCTGGATAATGATCCAGGGAATGTCCGGGCCAATGCATATGATCTTGTCTTGAACGGCTATGAACTTGGCGGTGGATCACTGCGTATTCATAAGAAAGATCAGCAGATGAAAATGTTTGATGTATTGGGTTTCACGATGGAAGAAGCCAATGAACAGTTTGGGTTTTTACTCGAGGCACTGGAATATGGTGCACCTCCACACGGCGGGATTGCGCTGGGGCTGGACAGGATTGTCATGCTATTAGCAGGAAGGTCAAACCTGAGGGACACCATCCTGTTTCCGAAAACAGCGTCGGCATCTGATTTGCTGACAGATGCACCAAGTGATGTCAGCCAAACACAGCTTGACGAATTGTCTATTCAAATCAGTGATGACATATGAGCAAAATGAAAAAATGTTGTTAATTTGTAATCTCTATCATGAATATTTTATATGACAGATGATTGATTATAAAGCAGCTGTATGATAAAATAAACTCACAGTTAAGTTACATGCTGCATTCATCAATCCTGATGTGTTCGTCTGAGACATTCGTTTTGACCGAACAATTTTATAAAAGGGAGCCCGAATAGGTTTTCATGTTGCATGCACGCCCCGGACGCGGGGAAGCATAACAAATATGAAACAGGGCACCCACCTGCCAAGAGCGGGATCAAAACTTTCAAACAGACGGCACAATTGGGATTGATAGATACATAAAGTGAAACTTCATTCAGCGGGGCAATCTTTCCCGCTGAATGATTAGTTGAACAGAATCGGACATCTAGGGGAGTTGTCCCCCGTTTTTGGGGGGGATTACTCCCCATTACATGCGGGATGATAACGGATATCAGAGATCGGGACTCAGAGGTCGGCCTAAATAAAAGGAATCGGCAATTAGCCGATTCCTTTTATGTTTCTCAATCGATTTTTCTTATTGATTGGATGACCCATCCACAACCTGCTCCAGATTTCCGTTTTTATCCATTCTAAATGATGGGGATTTTAATGAATCCTGATCATCAAAGACGGTCATTTTCCGGGCCCGTTCCATAATCTGCATGAACACCTGATAGTCTTCCTGTACAGTTTCGAGCTGCTTTGTCGTACGTGTTAATTTATTTTCCAATTCACTCACTTGGTTCCTTAGTGTTTCATTTTCTTTCTGCATTTGTTCCAACGACCGTTTTGATTGATTGGAAGCCTGATAGTCTCTTTTCAATTGTTTTAAAAATTGGATAACCGAATCCATTGTTATAGATTGCTGGCCATCTTCCGCTTCATCCAAATCTGATCGATTATTCTGCGGTACCGTGATGACCGGCTGTTTTGCTTTTGCAGCAGTGGCGCGTTTTTTCTCTTTTCTTTGCCGTTTGGCGAGTTCTATCGCATCATTATATTTGTTTCTTACTTCAGCATTCCAGCGGAAACCACAGGCAGCTGAGGTACGGTTCAATTGATCGCCCACTTCCTCAAATGCATGTAATTGTGTGCTGCCTTCTCTGATATGCCGCAGCACCGTTTCCGCCAGGAGCAGATCATCTTCATGGGACCAGGCATCCTGTCTTACTTTGGCCATTACATTCAACTCCTTTTTTCAATAACAGTTCAACAATAGATTTTGCCTTTATTGTTTAGTGTGACCGCTTGAAAAAAGGATTATACCTCTAAAATCTAGTATTATTTTTTTCCGCCTGAATTTTTTCATGTACCTGCTTCAGCTGTTGTTCAAATTTGCCGCTGTCTTTAGGCTTGTAGTAATTTTTTGTTTTAATGGTGTCCGGCAGATATTGCTGATTGACCCAGCTGTTTTCATAATGGTGCGGATATTTATAGTCGATGCCTCTTCCCATTTTCTTGGCGCCCTGATAATGGCCATCCTTCAAGTGTGCCGGCACGTCTCCACTTTTGCCGCTGCGGATATCGGACAGGGCTTCATCTAGCGCTTTATATGCCGTGTTCGATTTAGGTGACAACGACAGTTCCACGATTGCGACGGCTAATGGTATACGTGCTTCAGGGAAACCAAGACGTTCGGCAGCCTGAACGGCGGCAACAGCGCGTGGTCCGGCCTGTGGATTTGCAAGCCCGATATCTTCATAGGCGCAGACAATCATGCGGCGGGCAATGCTGTCGAGATCGCCTGCTTCAATCAGACGTCCGAGATAATGCAGTGCTGCGTTGGCATCACTGCCCCTGATGGATTTTTGAAAGGCTGACAGAACGTCGTAATGGGCATCACCATCCTTATCATGGGAAAAGCTTTTTTTCTGCATGCATTCTTCGGCAATATCAAGTGAGATGACAATGTTACCCTGTTTATCTTTCGGTGTTGAAGATACAGCAAGTTCAAGACCGTTCAATGCTGCACGCATGTCCCCATTTGCAGCCAGTGCTAAATGTTCCAAAGCATCTTCCTTGAGTTCGACAGGGATAGAACCCAGTCCATTCTGAACATCGTCTGCTGCCCTGTTGATGGCCGTTTTAATATTTTCGATCGTTAATGGATGCAGCTCGAATAAATGACATCTGCTGCGTATGGCAGGATTGATAGAATGATAAGGGTTGCTTGTCGTGCAGCCAATCAATGTGACAAGATTGCTTTCAATATGGGGAAGCAAAAAATCCTGTTTCGCCTTATCAAGCCTGTGCACCTCATCAAGCACCAATACGACTTGTCCGCTCATTTTTGCTTCCTCGACAACGATTTCCATATCTTTTTTCTTATCAACAACGGCGTTAAGCATTCTGACCGGCAGCTGCAGACTCTTAGCAAGAGCAAAAGCCATGGAGGTTTTTCCGGTCCCGGGCGGTCCAAATAATATCATCGATGCCAGGCGCTCGGCCTGAATCATCCGTGAAAGTATTTTTCCTTTACCAACCAGGTGTTCCTGGCCGATAATCTCATTTATGTGTTTAGGGCGCATACGAAATGCAAGTGGTTTTTGTTTCATTTTGATCGTCCTTTTTATAAAATAATGAAGATGTCTAATTAAAAGCGTAATTCTGATTGTGTTAAAATGCAAGAAACAGGTCATTCATGCTATAATATTTTGTATTGTGAACATCGATAATGAACGTTGAAGCTGACGTGAGGTGTAAATGATGAAAATTTCCACAAAAGGCCGTTACGGGTTAACCATTATGCTGGAGCTGGCTAGAAAATATGGCAGTGGGCCAATATCGCTGAAGACAATCGCACGGGAAAAGGAATTATCCGAACATTATCTGGAGCAGCTGGCGTCTCCATTGAGGAATGCCGGTCTGATCAAGAGTGTCCGTGGTGCGTATGGCGGTTATGAGCTGACAAAAGATCCCCGTGATATAAAAACAGGCGATATTATCCGCGTGCTGGAAGGCCCGATATCCCCAGTCGAAGGAATCGAGAATGAGGAACCGGCAAAACAGGCATTATGGATACGCGTAAGAGATGCTGTCAAAGACGTATTGGATACAACAACATTGGAAGATTTAAAACGGCATGAAAATGATCAGCAGCAGGATGCCTATATGTTTTATATATAATGAACTGGAAAGGGTAATAACCATGGAAAGTATCTATTTGGATCATGCAGCAACAGCCCCGATCGATCAGCGGGTTGTTGAAACGATGACACCTGTTATGACGACTATTTTTGGCAATCCGTCAAGTGTTCATTCATTTGGACGGAAAGCGAGACAATATTTGGATGAGGCAAGGCGGACGATGGCAAGAAGCATTCAGGCCAATGAAAAAGAGATTGTATTTACAAGCGGCGGAACAGAGGCAGATAATCTGGCACTGATTGGCACAGCTTTGGCCAATAAAAATAAAGGGAACCATATCATTACGACTGTTCAGGAACATCATGCCGCACTGAATACGGCTGAATTTCTGGAGCAGCAGGGTTTTGATGTCACCTATTTGCCGGTTGATGATACAGGGATTGTTAATATTGATGATCTAAAGGAAGCCTTAACAGATGAAACCATTCTGGTGTCTGTCATGTATGTCAATAACGAAACTGGTATGATTCAGCCTATTGAAGCGATCGGTCATATGTTAAAAGACCACCAGGCGTATTTTCACACGGATGCTGTACAGGCTTACGGATTATTGGATATTAATGTCAAAGCATCCGGGATTGATTTACTGACGGTTTCCTCCCATAAAATAAACGGTCCAAAAGGTATCGGTTTTCTATACGTTTCGAGTGACGTGAAAATCGAGGCATTGCAATTTGGCGGCGAACAAGAACGAAAACGGCGGCCGGGCACAGAAAATGTTCCAGGCATTGTTGGATTCGGGAAAGCCGTCGAACTGGCCATTGAAGAAAAGTATCAACGTAAACAGACGTACGGGAGTTATAAAGAACAATTCATGAAACAACTGTCTGAGAACGGGGTAGCATATGAAGTGAACGGTAAGCCGGAAGAAGGTATTGCATCGATTGTCAATATCAGTTTCCCGGGCACCAATGTTGAATCATTGCTGACTAATTTTGATCTGGATGGCATTGCTGCATCAAGCGGCAGCGCATGTACAGCGGGGTCAGTAGAACCTTCTCATGTACTTTCGGCAATGTATGGCAAAGGTGATGAACGGATAACCAATTCGATCCGGTTTAGTTTCGGGTCATTCAATACGACAGAGAATGTGACGGAAGCGGCTGATCGTGTTTCCAAAATCGTTAAGCGGCTAACTGATTAAAAGGTGGTGATAATGATGAAAAACAAAGAAGATAACCGGGTAGTGGTCGGTATGAGCGGCGGCGTTGACTCATCTGTTGCCGCACTGCTTCTAAAGGAACAAGGCTATGACGTTGTCGGCATTTTCATGAAAAATTGGGATGATACTGACGAAAATGGTGTCTGTACTGCAACAGAAGATTATGATGACGTTGTCCGCGTTTGCAATCAGCTGGATATCCCGTATTTTGCCGTCAACTTTGAAAAGCAGTACTGGGATAAAGTGTTCACTTATTTTCTCGATGAATATAAAGCAGGCCGAACACCAAATCCGGATGTTATGTGTAATAAGGAAATCAAATTTAAAGCATTTTTGGAACACGCGATGTCACTTGGAGCGGATTATTTGGCGACAGGGCATTACGCACAAGTGAGGGAAATCAACGGGAAATATGAAATGCTGCGCGGTGTTGATGACAACAAGGATCAGACATATTTTTTGAATCAACTGACAGAAGATGTATTGGCGAAAGTGATGTTTCCATTAGGCCATCTTACCAAGAGCGACGTACGGGAAATTGCCAATAAACATGATCTGGTGACTGCAACGAAAAAGGACAGTACTGGTATCTGCTTTATCGGCGAACGGAATTTTAAAGAATTTTTGAGTGAATACTTGCCGGCACAGCCGGGCGCTATGAAAACATTGGACGGTGTTGAAAAAGGCCGCCATGACGGACTCATGTATTACACGATCGGCCAGCGTCAAGGGCTCGGTATCGGCGGTGCTGGTGAACCATGGTTTGTCGTTGGTAAAAACCTTGATGAAAATGTGCTGTATGTCGGTCAGGGTTTTGACAATGATAAGCTTTATTCGGATAGTCTGATCGCCTCGGATGTTAATTGGATCAATGATACAGCTGATGAAACATTCACATGTACAGCCAAGTTCCGGTATCGTCAGAAAGATAGTGCTGTCAGCGTTACCAAAATGGAAAATGGTAAAGTGCATGTTGAATTTGCTGAAAAACAGCGGGCAATCACCCCCGGACAAGCAGTTGTGTTTTATGATGGTGATGTTTGTTTAGGCGGCGGTACAATTGATCATGTCATTAAAGATGAGCACTATCTGGACTATGTCGGTTAACAGATAAAGACGATTTCCGGGATGAGGTGAGATGATGGACAAAAATCAGCAGGCTATCGAGCTCATGAAAGAACAGAAATATGAAGAAGCAGCGAAACTCTTCAATGATATTATAGAGGAAAATCCGCAAGACCCTGTTGGCTATATCAACTTCGGTAATTTATTGCTGCATATTAATGATCCGGAACGTGCCCGGCGATTTTACGAGCGGGCCATTGAACTGGATCAGAAGGCAGCGACTGCCTATTACGGGTTAGGGAATCTTTACTATGAGGAATCTGATTTTCCAAAAGCTCAGAAGAACTTTTTAACAGCGATTAACATCGGACTGAAAGAAGCTGATGCATATTATTTGCTTGGTATGACTTTCTTTCATCAGGAAGAATATAAACTGGCATTGCCATATTTACTGCGTGCAGTGGAATTAAGCCCTGAGGATACGGAATATTTGTTCCAGTATGCGCTGTCGCTTGCGCAAAGTGAGCATATTGACGACGCAAAACCGGTATTTCAAAAAGTGCTGGAACTTGATGACAATCATAGTGATGCCCATTATAACCTGGGTGTCATTTCCCTTTATGAAGAAAATCTGTCCAATGCACTGGATCATTTCAATCAGGCGCTGGAAATTCAGCCCGAGCATGTCCTGGCGGCAAATGCCAAAAAACAAATCAAGGAAGTATGGAAAAATACCGGTATGTAAGATAGCGAGGTTGTTCGTATGGTAACGGATAAACAGTCTCATCAGGACAATGGGTATATTAAAGGGGAACTGCTGTATACCATCTTTCACAATGAGCAGGAAAACTTCTCTATTGCCAAAATAAAAGTTCTTGATACGAATGAGGATTACCGGGAAAAAGATATTGTGATCAAAGGTCATTTTTCCGGTCTGCAGGAGACGGCTGCCTATTTTTTTTACGGGCGCTTTGAGAGGCATGCTAAATTTGGATTGCAATATAAAGTGACTTCCTATCAGACATACATTCCGGATACAAAAGATGGGCTGATTGCCTACCTCTCGAGTGATTTGTTTCATGGAATCGGCAAAAAAACGGCTGAAAAAATTGTTAGGGCTCTGGGTGATAATGCCATTTCCAGGATTTTAAACGATCCGGATGCACTGGGAAACGTTCCCGGTTTAAAAAAAGACAAGCGAGACCTCATCGTTGAAACATTGACGGAAAACCAGGGATTTGAGCATGTTGCGATTGTTTTGTCCAAATATGGAATAGGTCTTAAAATGGCACAAAAAATTTATAAAGAATACAAGGACAAAACGATCAGCGTTTTACAGGAAGACCCCTATCAATTTGTGTTTGACATTGAAGGATTTGGCTTTCGAACGGCCGATCAGATCGCCCGCGGGAATGGCTTATCTTTAACACACCCGAACAGGATTGGTGCTGGGTGTATTTATGTGCTGCAAAAAAATATCCATAATGGTCATGTATTTTTGCCGGTTGAAATGTGTGTCCAGGAGGTCATTGATTTACTGGCCAACCCGGAACAGCCGCTCACAGAAGACATGGTCACCGGCCGGCTGGAGGAATTGAATCAGGAAAAAACAGTGATCATGCATGACGGGAATGTTTACTTGCCTTCGCTTTACTATGCTGAAGACGGGTTTGTAGCCAACGTCAAACGGCTGATCACCAAGCCTATTGAACATGATGTCGCTTTGGCAGAATTGATGAAAATTGTCGGGGATATTGAAGAACGGGAAGTACTCAGTTACGGCAAGGAACAATTTGAGGCAATTCGGCAGGCACTCAGCTCCAAGTTAATGATAGTTACAGGTGGTCCCGGCACCGGAAAAACGACCGTCATCAAAGGCATCCTGAATGCTTACGCAGAAATTCATGACATGCCGGTTGACCCGGACGCCTACGATTCCGAAAGTGATTTCCCTTTCATTTTAACAGCCCCCACCGGTAGAGCTGCCAAGCGATTAACCGAGTCAACCGGACTTCCGGCCGTAACGATTCACCGGTTATTGGGATGGGACGGACATAGCGATTTTGAGAAAAATGAACATGAACCATTGTCAGGCAAATATTTGATTGTTGATGAATTTTCCATGGTCGATGTCTGGCTGGCCAACAGTTTGTTCAAAGCTATTCCGGATGATATGCAAGTATTGCTGGTGGGAGATGAAGATCAGCTGCCTTCGGTCGGTCCCGGACAGGTTTTGGCTGATCTATTGGGGAGTGGACTGATTCCGTATGTCAGTCTTCAAGATGTTTATCGACAAAAAGAAGGGTCAAAAATCATTGAACTGGCACACTTGATCAAACAGGATACGTGTGATCAAAGTGCTTTACAAAAAGATAAGGATTTCAGTTTTATTTCCTGCACTGAACACCAGCTGACGGATGCCGTGACTGCCGTATTTGAGCGGGCTAAAGCAAAAGGAATCGATTTGCAGGATATTCAGGTTCTGGCACCTATGTACCGCTCACAAGCAGGCATAACGACGATCAATCATTATTTACAAGAGTTTATCAATCCGTCTTCACCTTCAAAACGGGAAATTAAAACAAAAGATGCCGTGTATCGGATTGGTGATAAAGTGCTGCAGCTTGTCAATCAGCCGGAAGATGGCATTTATAATGGTGACATCGGTAAAGTGGCTGCTATCTTTGAGGAAGACGAGAATGTTGACAATACGGAACAACTTGTGGTTGATTTTGATGGGAAAGAAGTTGTTTATGAACGGAAAGATTATATGAATATCATGCATGCCTATTGTATCTCCATCCACAAATCACAAGGCAGTGAATTTCCGATCGTCATAATGCCTGTGGTCCCCGCCTATCATCGCATGCTTAAGAAAAATTTGCTTTATACAGCGATCACTAGAAGTAAGAAATCATTGATTATTTGCGGTAACAAGCAAGCGTTTTTACGTGGTGTCAACACACTTGATTCCAATCAGCGCTATACGTCTCTTAAAGAGCAGCTCATTGAGCGTCTGAAAGATGTTCATGTGCACCAGGAGCCGGATACGGAAAATGAGGAAATTACACCATATGACTTTATGTAAACAACCACGTATATTTTTTGGCATTCGGGTAAAGGCTAGAGAAATAAAATGAAACGCCATTCAGCGGGACGTTTCTCCCGCTGAATGTTAGTTGAAACGAATCGGACCTTAACAGACAGTCAGCTCCCAACATAATTTATAAGTTTTACGATTATATGGGGGCTTGCTGTTTGTTAAGGCGGGATAAAAAAGGAGCTTTTCACTATGTTGGTATGCCCGAATTGCCGTGGAAAGGATATAGGGAAAATTGGCACACAGCAATTTTATTGCTGGAATTGTTTTATTGAACTGACTGTATTCAATGAAAAACTGACAATTTATCAGGTTGAAGCGGATGGTTCGCTGAGCTCCCTTGATGATTTGTTTACGGAAGACGAACGGAAAATTCAATGGTACTCTTCATAACAGAAAAAACCTTCCCTTATTATTCAGGGGGTGCAGGCTATGTTTCATCACAATAAGCCATTGAATTTTCTTGCTTGGGTTATAACCGGAATCTTTGTATTATTATTTATCTATTTACTTGTTAAACTTTTCCCTGTTTACGGGGCCATCGTTTCTTTTTTCTGGCATCTGCTGCTCCCATTTCTGATTGCTGTTCTCATTGCTTATTTGTTATACCCGGTTATTAAAAAGATGCATGCGTACATTATGCCTAAAAGCTTGGCCATTTTGATGATATATTTGCTTTTTTTTGGCGGGATTGGTTACCTGGGTTATCGTGTCTATCCAGCTGTCATTCAGCAAATCAGTGAGTTGCAGGAACAATTGCCACAATTGATTGACATGTACCGTGAGTTCATATACAGCCTTTACGAATACACCTCTTTTTTACCGGAAAACGTGCACGACAGGATGGATCAGCTGATATACGAAGCGGAAATGTACATTGAAAATTTACTGACAGATGTGGTAAGAGGCTTCACCAAAATTTTCGATATGATCATTATTATCACTGTCATACCTGTGTTAGTTTTCTACTTTTTGAAGGATTTCGCCGCGATAAAAAACTATTTCAAAACATGGATCCCGGAAAAATATCATGCGCAAACCCGCTTATTATGCCGTGCAATCGATGAGGGACTTGGGAATTACATACGTGGACAGTTTGTTGTCTGTTTGTTTGTCGGTCTGGCAGCCTTTGTGCTATTTAAATTTTTAGATGTTCCATACGCATTATTACTGGCGATTATTATGGCGCTTACGAATATTATTCCGTATTTCGGACCGATTATCGGAGCGATTCCGGCTGTAGCCATAACTGCAACCATATCAGGTAAACTGGTACTGATTGTGCTGGCGGGTATTTTTATCATTCAGGTAATTGACGGTAATCTGTTGTCACCTTATATTGTTGGCAAAAGCGTCAATATTCATCCGATTGCCATTATTTTTGCCTTGTTATTGGGTGGTCAGATCAGTGGTGTGATTGGGATGATATTAGCTGTTCCCGTTCTGGCCGTTATAAATGTTATCGTGTCACATATTGCAGCTGTCAGGGAATATAATTGACATTTGCAAAAAAGTTATCTATACTATCAGCAAATCAAATGTGACAATACATTGAGGGTTACGAGTACATGTGCCTCCATTCATAAGCGTTGGGACCTTTGGTGACGGCAAATCATGCCCAATCTCCGGAGTGCCCGCAAACGCTTCAGAGAGGGATTCCACGCGGCTGGAAGAATCCCGGATGTCGAGTCATGGAAGCTAAACCTGAGTGCGGCTAACACCCGCCGGTTTCATACCGTTATAATGAAAAGTGATGAATGATGAAAGATTCATTCATAATTAGGGTGGTACCGCGAAGCAATCTCGTCTCTAAAGCAAATTAAGAGAGGAGATTTTTTAATTGGCTAAAAGTGCGTGTTCCAAAATAAAAATTGATGGAGGTTAAAATATGAAACAACTAACATCAGCTCAAGTTCGGCAAATGTTTCTGGATTTTTTTAAGGAAAAAGGGCACAGAGTGGAACCGAGTGCATCACTGGTACCGAAAGAAGACCCGTCATTGTTATGGATTAACAGCGGTGTCTCAACGTTAAAAAAATATTTTGATGGACGGATCATCCCGGAAAATCCACGCATTGTCAATGTGCAGAAATCAATCCGGACAAACGATATTGAAAATGTGGGCTTTACCGCCAGGCATCATACCTTTTTTGAAATGCTCGGTAATTTCTCCATCGGCGACTATTTTAAAAAAGAAGCCATTCAGTACGCATGGGAGTTTTTAACAAGCGATAGATGGATCGGATTTGACCCGGAACTGTTATCCGTAACCGTTCACCCGGAGGATGATGAAGCGTATGACATATGGCTACACGATATTCAAATTCCAAAAGAACGCATCATCAGACTCGAAGAAAATTTTTGGGATATTGGTGAGGGGCCAAGCGGTCCAAACACGGAGATTTTTTATGACCGCGGCGAACGTTATGGAAATGATCCGACTGATCCTGAACTTTATCCAGGCGGTGAAAATGAACGATACTTGGAAATTTGGAATTTGGTCTTTTCACAGTTTAATCATAACCCCGATAATACTTACACACCACTGCCGAAGAAAAATATTGATACAGGAATGGGACTTGAACGGGTCGTATCGGTTATCCAGGATGTGCCGACAAATTTTGAAAGCGATCTGTTTATGCCGCTTATACGAAAAACGGAAGAGATTTCCGGTAAAACATATGGCCAAAAAACAGCGGATGATACAGCATTCAAAGTGATTGCCGACCATGTACGAACTGTAGCGTTTGCAGTAGGTGACAAGGCGCTGCCGTCCAATGAGGGCCGTGGCTATGTACTGCGAAGGTTGCTGCGCCGGGCAGTTCGTTTTGCCAAGCAGCTTGAAATTGATGCTCCTTTTATGTATAAACTGGTTCCAATTGTTGGTGAAATCATGGAGGACTTCTATCCGGAAGTGCTTAAACAGCATACGTATATCGAAAATGTCATCAGAACAGAAGAAGAACGGTTCCACGAAACATTGAACGATGGACTGGACATATTAAATACCATCATTCAAAAGGAAAAACAAAAAGGAAGTGATGTATTTCCGGGTGTCGAGATATTCAGATTATATGATACGTATGGTTTTCCGAAAGAGCTGACGGAAGAATATGTTGCAGAGCATGGATTTACGATTGATGAACAAGGGTTCGAACAGGAGATGAACAAACAGCGTGAACGGGCTAGAAATGCCAGGCAAAAAGTTGACTCAATGCAGGTCCAGGACAGTATCTTGAGTGAGGTGGAAACTGACAGCACCTTTGTCGGCTATGATCAACTGGAAGTGGAAACAACGGTTGATGTGATCATTCATGACAAAGAACACGCCGATACCGCAACTGCAGGGGATGATGTCCTGATATTCCTGAAAGAAACCCCATTTTATGCTGAAAGTGGCGGGCAAATTGCTGACAATGGCTGGATCTATACGGATAATGCTTCAGCATATGTCGAGGATGTCCAGAAGGCGCCAAAGGGTCAGCACGTTCACAAGGTCCATATCAAAGAAGGTGAAATCCGTACAGGTGAAAATGTGAAAGCGTTAGTGGAGGACGTTTTCCGTTCCGGGATTGTAAAAAATCATACTGCAACACACTTGCTGCATCAGGCTCTGAAGGATGTGCTCGGCGACCATGTCAATCAGGCAGGCTCGCTCGTAGCACCGGACCGTTTACGGTTTGACTTTTCCCATTTCAGTTCCGTTAGTCAGGAACAACTGAAACAGATCGAGCAAAACGTAAATGAAAAGATCTGGGCTTCATTACCGGTTGTTATCGATCATAAAAAGCTGGAGGAAGCCAAAGCGATGGGTGCGATGGCTTTATTTGGTGAAAAATACGGGGATATTGTCAGAGTTGTTCAAATCGGTGATTACAGTATCGAGCTGTGTGGCGGCTGCCATGTCGGAAATACTGACGAGATCGGTTTATTCAAAATCATTTCGGAAACGGGCATAGGTGCCGGAACACGAAGGATCGATGCTGTATCAAGCAAACAGGCATTTGGTTATGTCAATGAAAAACTGGGTATACTGCAGAGAGCTGCAAGTCTTTTGAAAACAAACGATGAAAATGTTGTTGAACGTGTCGAAGGATTATACGAGGAAATCAAGTCATTGCAGAAAGAAAATGAATCGCTGAACGCAAAATTATCCAATCAAGAGGCTTCATCAATCATTGAAAACAGTGAGCTCGTAAATGGCGTAACTGTACTGGCTCAGCAAGTCAGTGTTAAAGATATGAGCCAGCTCAGAAATATGGTGGATGACCTGAAACAAAAACTTGATTCAGGTGTCATTCTGCTTGCAGCGGCGAACGGGCAAAAAGTGCAATTGGCTGCAGGTGTGACGAAAGATTTGATGGATAAAGGGTTGCATGCCGGCAACATGATCAAACAAGCTGCAGAAATATGCGGCGGTGGCGGTGGTGGCCGTCCTGATATGGCCCAGGCGGGTGGTAAAAATCCTGATAAAATCAGTGACGCACTTGATATGGCCAAACAATATGTTACAAAACATTTAAATGAATAGACAATCTGTATTCTATCTGTTAAAAAAGTTATAATAGGAACGATAAACATGTTAGAATAGAAAATGCAGGTAAAACATATGAAATGAGGTGTCACTATGAGCTCCATTGATAAAACGATGAAGTTTAACTTTTCCGAAGAGCCTTTTGATCAGGATATAAAAGAAATCGTGTTGACCGTTCACGATGCACTTAAGGAAAAAGGCTACAATCCAATCAATCAGATAGTTGGCTATTTATTATCAGGTGACCCTGCATATATACCGAGGTACAATGATGCGCGGAATTTGATACGCAAAGTTGAACGCGATGAAGTCATTGAAGAGGTTGTGAAGTTTTACCTCGAGGAACAGAAGAAGGAGAGCTAAATGAAAATAATCGGACTTGATGTCGGTTCCAAGACAATCGGGGTTGCTGTAAGTGATCCTTTGGGCTTAACAGCGCAGGGCCTGACAACAATCAGATGGGATGAACAAGATATTTATTCCGCTGATGAACAGATAAAAAAGATAATAGACGAGCAAGCTATCGGGAAAGCTGTTATTGGACTGCCGAAACATATGAATGGATCGATTGGTGAACGCGGCGAGGCATCCGAGGCTTATGCCGAACATGTCGAGGAGGTCCACGGCATTCCAGTGGTGCTCTGGGATGAACGTTTATCAACGGCTGCTGCTGAACGTGTCTTACTGGAGGCCGACATGAGCCGGCAAAAACGGAAAAAAGTCATTGATAAAATGGCAGCGGTCATGATCCTGCAAAGTTATCTGGATCAGGACAAATATAAAGGAGTGTAGTAATGGCACTGGAAGAAAATGAACGAATCATCATACCTGATGAAAATGGTGAAGAACATCTTTTTGAAGTACTGTTCACATTTGATGTCGATCAGACCGGGAATTCCTATTTAGCTGTCGTCCCGGCGGAACAGAAAGAAGACGAGGAAGTTGAAGTGTATGCATTCCGGTTTGAAGAACAGGAAAAAAATGATGATGACCTTTCCCTGTTTCCCATTGAATCTGATGAGGAATGGGAAATGGTTGAGGAAATGCTTCATACGTTGATTGATGAAGAGAACGGTGAGTGAAGATAGAATCGGTTGGCACTAACTGATATCTTGATGGATATCAGTTTTTCTTTTGACATTTCAATAGATTGTTATCATGATTTTTAGTATAATATAGCGGGTGAAAGGGGGAGGCAGATGTCCAAAAAGAAAATGTCAGGAAGTTATAAGGAAAACTTGCTGAAGCGTAGTGAGGATGCTAAAATGGTCCGGAAAATAGCTGCGGTGGTCATCATCTCACTAATCCTTATTTTTATTGTCGGCATCATATCCGGCTATTTTTACATTAAATCCGCATTGCAGCCTGTCGACCCTGACAGTGATAAGGATGTTAACGTTGAAGTTCCAATGGGTTCCTCAACATCTGATATTGCAGCCATCCTTGAAGATCATAACATTATAAAAGATGACATTGTTTTTCGTGTCTATACGAAACTCAATAATGTGACTGATTTCCAGGCAGGTGAATATATTTTATCACCTTCCATGGGGATTGAGGAATTAATAGAAGCGCTTCAAAACGGGAAGGTTATGGAAGCCCCGCTATATACAATCACAATACCTGAAGGAAAAACGATCGACGAGATAGCTCATATTTATGCGAATGAAATGCCCTTCAGCAAAAAAGATTTTTTGAATAAGGTAAATGACCGGGGCTATATTGAAACATTGATCAATTCATACCCTGATATATTGACAAATGATATCCTGAATCCTGAAATCAGGACACCACTGGAAGGTTATTTGTATGCTGCCACTTATAAATTTTATAATGAGGAACCATCTGTCGAAACGGTGGTAAACCGGATGCTTGAAAAAACAGTCAATGTTCTGACACCTTATTTGGACGAGATTGCCGCTCATGATTTAACCGTACATGAGGCAGTCACGATGGCGTCACTTGTTGAAAAGGAAGCAAGCTCCGACAAACAGCGTAAAAAAATTGCCGGCTTATTTTATAACAGGCTTGATGAAGGAATGCCACTTCAGACAGATCCGACAGTGCTATATGCGCTCGGAGAACATAAAGAAAAAGTATTGCATGAAGATTTGGAAGTGGCATCACCATATAATACGTATCACGTGAATTCACTGCCTGTCGGGCCAATATCAAATTTTGCCGAAACATCGTTACAGGCAACCGTTAATCCGGAAGAATCGGATTATTTATATTTCTTGCATGATGATGAAGGCAATATTCATTTCTCGGAAACAAATGAAGAGCATAATAAGTTAAGGGAGCAGTACATTAATTAGAAAAAGTGGAAAGGGCTGTTCAAAAAGCCGGTAAAAATGACACATCGAACAGGGGACCTTCTGCTAAAACCGCTCACGTCCTGTGACGGGTGCAGAAGTCACCACATCCCTTGGGAGCTCGTTGGCTTGTTTCTCCGCTACTCATGTATCTAAAATCATAGAGGAAGTTCTGCTAAAACCGTCCACGTCAATAGCCAACTGCAGAACTCACAACATCCTGTGGAAGCCCGTTACTCGAAACTGCGCCGCCTCGAATGTTGACGCGATTGACGCTGGTGCAGGCGCCCGCACAGGACGCCTGAGAACTTAGCCTGCCGGTCCTTTTTATCCTCCTTTTTGAACATCAGTGGAAGTGCGGTAAAAATTTGATCCCGCATTTCCTGTTTTTTAATGCCATCGTAGAAGAGGGTGATCGAATGGATGAGACGCTGACGGATTACTTAATGCAGACATTGCCGGCTGAGGAGAACTGGGTTCATGAACTGGAACAGACTGCCGGCAAAGATGGCGTACCAATTACGGATCCCTTGGGAATGCATTTTGTTATGCAATTAATCCGGCTGACAAAGCCACAACGAATTTTGGAAATTGGGACAGCCATTGGATATTCTGCCTTAAGAATGCTGCAGGCAAACCCGGAGGCAACCATTGTAACCATTGAAAAAGATGAACAGCGTTATAATCAGGCGGACCGGATTATCAGAGATGCCGCTAAACAGGATCATATCCAGATTATACATGGGGATGCCATTGACAAACTGCAGATCTTGGCAGGAAGCACATTCGATGTGGTATTGATTGATGCTGCCAAAGGCAAGTACCAGCGCTTTTTTGAACTTTCCTCCCCGCTTGTAGCAAAAGGAGGATTTGTATTAACCGATAATGTTCTGTTCAAAGGGTATGTAGCAGATAAAGAAAAAACGCATCCCAGATATCAGAAAATTGCCCGAAAAATCCGTGCATACAACGATTGGCTTGTCAATCATCCGGATTTCACGACAACTATCGTGCCCATTGGCGACGGGATCGCAATCAGCAAAAAAACAGAAAGAAAGGAGTCATCATCCCATGCCTGAGAAACCAGTTGTTATCGGTGTTGCCGGTGGAAGCGGAAGCGGCAAGACCTCCGTAACAAGTTCGATCTGTCAGCGTTTCCAGGATAAAACGATTCTAGTCCTTGAACAGGATTATTATTATAAAGATCAGAGCCATTTGCCGTTTGAAGAAAGATTGAATACCAATTATGATCATCCACTGGCTTTTGACAACGATCTGCTGATCAGCCATATCCATGACTTGCTCAGCCATAAGCCGATTCAAAAACCGGTTTATGATTATAAAATGCATACCAGGTCAGACAAAGTGATCACAGTTGAACCAAAAGAGGTGATCATCCTGGAAGGTATACTCATTCTGGAAGATCAGCGTCTGGTGGATTTAATGGACATAAAGGTATTTGTTGATACGGATGCTGATGTCCGCATTATCCGTCGACTGTTAAGGGATATCAAGGAACGGGGCAGAACATTGGATTCCGTTATTGAGCAATACGAAAGCGTTGTACGGCCAATGCATCTTCAATTTGTGGAACCGACAAAACGCTATGCGGATATCATTATCCCGGAAGGCGGCCAGAACCATGTAGCCATTGATATCATGGCTACAAAAATTGAAAAGATTTTATCAAGGGCCAAATAAATTAGGTTGAAACGTATTGAAAATTTAAATTAAATCTGCCATAGTAGTTGCTAGTAATAATGTCTAAACTCAATATGGTTTTCTGAAGATAAAAGGAGTGTATATGTTCATGGCTACAGAGAAAAGTTATTATATGACACAAGAGGGGAAAGAAAAGCTGGAAGAGGAACTGCAGTATTTGAAAACGGAACGAAGACAGGAAGTAGTGGAGCGTATTAAGGTTGCACGGGGGTTTGGCGACCTTTCCGAGAACTCTGAGTATGACGCAGCCAAAGATGAACAAGCGTTTGTTGAATCACGCATAGCTCAGGTGGAAAAAATGATTCGCAACGCTGTCATCATTGAGAATGATAAAGAGAACCCTGATATCGTTTCATTAGGCAGTTCCGTCACGTTCAAAGAGCTGCCTGATGGAGATGAAGAAACCTATACGATTGTCGGAAGTGCTGAATCTGATCCATTCGAAGGCAAAATTTCAAACGACTCCCCAATGGCCAAAAGTTTAATCGGCCAGGAAGCGGGGGCTGAAGTTTCCGTCTCAACACCTGCCGGGGATATTATGGTCAGGATTTTGAAAGTCGAATAATCATCCGATTAATAAGCTCATAAAAATGTTTACCAATACTA
>Ga0079226_10000088_pt1 | contig 54870 bp, 50 predicted proteins | sample Poulit2014_FD_76345 | JGI IMG/M metagenome (GOLD analysis project Ga0079226, IMG submission 76345) | Agricultural soil microbial communities from Georgia to study Nitrogen management - Poultry litter 2014 | ecosystem: Environmental > Terrestrial > Soil > Agricultural land | place: USA: Georgia...
GCCGGTATCAATACCTACCACATCGAGCAAGTAAGCAGGGCCCATAGGCCAACCGAACTTCTCCATCACTTTATCAACAGCCTGGAAGTCAGCACCGTCGCGTAGCAACATGCCGAAACCGCCAAAGTAAGGGAACAGCACACGGTTAACGAGGAAGCCAGGGCAGTCGTTTACCACCACAGGGTTTTTACCCATGCTTTGTGCGTATTTCACTAATGTGGCGACGGTTTCGTCGGAGGTTTTCTCACCGCGGATTACTTCCACTAAAGGCATCATGTGCACAGGGTTGAAGAAGTGCATACCTGCGAAGTTTTCAGGCTTTTTCACCGCTTCTGCTAAGCGGTTGATAGAAATCGTAGAAGTGTTGGAAGCCAATACCGCGCCGTCTTTTAACTCGGCTTCGGTTTCAGCAAGAACAGCTTTTTTCACCTTCTCGTTTTCCACTACCGCTTCTACTACTACGTCTACGTTGCCGAAGTCGCCGTAGTTAAGGGTGGGGCGAATGGAAGAAAGGGTTTTGGCCATTTTAGCGCCATCGATGCGCTTACGCTTAAGCTGACGCTCAAGCAAACCGCTGGCTTCTTTCATGCCAAGATCAAGGGCTGCATCGGCAATATCTTTCATAATAATGGGGGTGCCTTTGGAAGCGCTTTGGTAAGCGATACCGCCACCCATAATGCCCGCACCAAGTACAGCGGCTTGGTGAATGTCGGCAGCACCTTTCTTGACGTGTGCACCGTTGGCTTTTTTCACTGCTTGGTCGGCTAAGAACAAGCCAACAAGAGCAGTGGCTTGTGGGGATTTCGCAAGCTTAGCAAAGCCTTTTGCTTCTACCTCTAAGGCTTGGTCGCGGTTCATGCCAGCGTGCTGTTGCATGGTGTTAACAGCAGCAATAGGTGCTGGGTAGTTGCGGCCAGCTTGCTGGGCCACCATGGCACCAGAAGTTTGGAATGCCATCATGTTTTCGAGAGGTGGCAACTTAAGTGGCTCAAGCTTTTCTTGGCGCTTAGCAAGGTGATCAATTTTGCCTGCTAGGCATTCTTTGACGAGGGCAATAGCAGCGTCTTTTAATTGTTCAGGCGCTACCACGGCATCAGCCACGCCATCTTTCAGCGCGCGTTCTGCTTTGTGTTGGCCGCCTGCGGCAATCCACTCGGCTGCGTTATCCACACCAATTAAGCGGGGTAAACGCACGGTGCCACCAAAGCCTGGGTAAAGGCCTAGCTTTACCTCGGGCAAACCCACCTGGGCTTGGGTGCTCAGTACGCGGAAATCGCATGCTAATGCCATTTCAAGGCCGCCACCTAGAGCAATCCCGTTCACTGCACAAACGGTGGGTACTGTGAGGTCTTCAAAGGCGTTAAATACGCGGTTTGCGTTAACGCACCATCCTGCAATTTCTTCCTCAGGAAGCTTAAACATGTCGGTGAATTCGGTGATGTCGGCACCAACAATAAATACTTTTTTGCCGGAGGTAACGATGACGCCTTTAACGTCGTTGTTTGCTTTAACAGCGTCAATGGCTTTGCCTAAATCTTCGAGTGTGCCGCGATCAAACTTGTTCACGGATTCGCCTTGAAGATCGAACTTCAGTTCGGCGATGCCATCGTCGAGCAGTTCGACGGTGACGGACTGGCCAGAGTAGATCATAGTGATTCTCTCCACATGGTATCGGATCGGTTGACACATTATGTGTCCCGTAAAACGAGGCAGTGTACCCAACCTTGAGGGTTACTGCCCTGAAACTCGCTATTGTTCGTTGCGGTTCATTCTCTCAAGTACCGAAACATTTTCAGCAGCATTGAGCAAGCGCTTAGTATAGGCAAATTACGCAAACATTTGACCCCTTTAACGTAGCTGTTTGTGACTTAGTGGTTTTTATTGCTTTTCAGCCTGTTTAACAGGATCGGTGCTTGCATTAGTTGAGGGTAGAGCTACTTCATCGCCGCTGCTGTTAGTGAGGGTAACCTCAAGTTGGTTGAAAGCAATATCAATTTGCAGTGCTCGTGCGCGCTCAATGATGCTGTGGTTGAGCTCATCGATGGCGCGTGAGCGGTCGGCTAAGGTTTTCACATACATGCGTAATTCATAATCGAGGGTGCTGGCGCCCATTGATACAAAGAAAGCATTTGCTGCCGGGTCGCGCAACACGCGTGGGTTGCCTTCAGCAGCTTGGATAAGCAGTTGCTTTGCTAGGGTTAGATCGGTGTCGTAGGCAAAGCCCACTTTTACCACAATGCGTGTGATGGTGTCGGTGAGGGTCCAGTTTACGAAGCGGTCGGTAACAAAGGCTTTATTGGGTAAAATTACCTCGCAGCGATTGCTGTCGCGTACCGTAGTGGCACGCATGCGAATGCGGGTAACGGTGCCGGTGTAATTGCCTATAGTTACGTAGTCACCCACGCGGATGGGGCGCTCGAATAAAAGAATAATGCCAGACACAAAGTTGGCAAAAATTTCTTGTAAGCCAAACCCTAAACCAAAACCAAGGGCAGCCACGAGCCATTGTAGCTTGTTCCAAGAAATGCCCACGCTTGCTAATGCTGCCACGATGCCAGCACTGGTTAGCACATAAGTAAGCAGGGCGGTAATGGTATAAGTGCCGCCAGGTTTGAGCGCTAAACGCGATAATAAGGTAACGGCAAGCAAGCTAGGCAGGTTACGTGCAAGCACTATGCTCACCGATAAAATCAATAGTGCGCTAAGAGCGTTGCCAAGGGTGGCACCACCATCGTCTTGATAACGCCACAGAGTAATATGATCAAGATAGGACAAAGTGCCGATAAGATCAGCCCAAATAAAATAGAGCAGCACCGCAAAGGCCAATAGCATGATCCAACGCACTAAGCGCAGGGATTGCTCGTTGAGGCGAAAGATATCGAGCATAAGGGCGTCTTCTTTGGCGCTAACATCGGTGTCGTCGTCGCTGTCTTTTTCGGCACGGTATTGGCGGCGTAGCACTGCTCTTTCATAGGCGAGTTGGCGCGCAGACACAGTAAGAATGCGTAAACCAAGATGATAAATTAAGAAGCAGCCCCATAAAGCTAGCAGAGTGAACAGGAGGCGTTGAGCCAAGGTAATGGCAGTGTAGTGATAGCCTAATATCGATGCGGCAGCCACGCTTAAGGGTAGGCTCACGAGCGCTAATGAGCCAAGTAACGGCAGCACGGCGATGCGTTCTTGCGCGGTATGTTTTTGTGTTAACGGACGCCGCAGTAACCAAGCTAAAGCAAGCCCGGCCAACACAAGCAGCAAGGGGGCAAAGGGGTTGCTCATAACGCTAGAGGGGTAATGTAAGCCTAGTTGAATGCTCCAAAGAATGGGCAGCAATAACAGGCTTAATGGAGTAATTTTTTCTCTTAGGCGAAGGCACCGCTCTTCGGGCCAACGAAAGTGTTTGCCGCCTAAACCATCAGGTTGCAGTATCGCTTTGGCCGATAACAGCAACCATAAGGCGAGTGCATATTGCCATGTGAGGGTAAAGAGCAGGCTATTGTAGGTGTGCGCCTGGGTGGGGAGCCACAACACAGCACTTAGGCCAATGGCTAGGGGCAAGGGTGCCGTATTCAGCAGGCTAAGTAGTGTGGCTTTGGGTGTGTGCCATTGGTGATCATAGCGAACATACCCCACTTGGCGGTGCAAATAAGCAAGTTCCTCTTGCCAACGCTTCTTTTGCCGGCGTAGCAATATAATTATGGCCGCGCCTACAAGCAGCCACGGCCATTGCTGGCGCAGCCCTGCCATAGCGGCATTGTGCAGCGCATGTTCACTGAGGGCGGTAAGAGTGCCCATTGCTTTTTGTGGCAGTTGTTGCCACCAGTAACGATCCATTGGGCGGCTGCTTGGCATCCAGAATAACTGTTCGGTGATAAGCCCCTGATGCTGTTTTACGGCACTTTGCAATTGCTGATAAACGATTCGGTTGTTGATAGCTAGGTTGAGCGTATCTGCTAATGCATCACTGAGCGTGTCAACAAGCTGGCGGCCTAGGGTGAGGCTGCCCACCAGCGCATCGGTAATGGCATCGTCGTGGTGGTTTTCGGATGCTAGCAATTGTTTTGCTTTTTCTGCTGTACTGGTTTGGCTGGCACGCTGTTCGCTTAACTGGAATTGCTCAATGCGCCAATCAGATAGTTGGGTATCGTCAAATGCGGGGTGCTTGGCTTTAGGTTGCTGCTGTTGCTGTTGATAAAGCAGTTGCGATAACAGCAAGCTGCCGCGCAGAGCATGAATTTGTTCCTGCAAACTTTGCACCATTTGGCGGCTGCGTTTGAGTTGTTCCTGTAAGGTGAGCTGCTCTTGCTGCAGTGTTTGTTGCGCCTTGTTAATGGTGTTTAGCCGCTCGGCGTATTGGCGGTTGCGGGCAAGCTGCTTGCTGAGCGCAGGCGAGCTAGCCGCTAATTGTTGCCAAACTGCGTTATTACTGCCGAGCAATAGGTGGCCAAGTTCGCTTTCTTGGCTGCTTGCTAATTGTGCCTCACGTGCTGCAATGGCCCGCTTAGCATGGTTAACTTGGGCGCTGAGCCATTGTTCCTTTAGGTTTAGGCGGCGCTGTTCTGCAGGGTTGTTTTGTAATTCTGCGCGTAAGAGGTTTAGGTGCGCAGTGTGAAAATCAATGTTGGCATGCCAGTAATGGTGCTCTGCGGTATCGGTATCTTTGCTGTCGAGTGTAGCTAATTCGGTGCGGGCACTTTCTAGTTGCTGCAGGGTGTCGGCAATGCGGCGCTGGTTGCGCTCAGGCAAGGTTTGTGAGCTAGAAAAAGCAGTGCTGGTTTGCTGCAGTTCGTCTTGTAAGGCGTTAAAGGCATCGTAGGCTTTCGCGAGGCCAGCTTTCTGTTCATCCACACTAAGCTGGCTAAGTTCGGGTTCTGCGTAGGTTTCTGTGGCAAGGTTTTCTTCAAGCTGCTTGATGTGCGTGCCACTGTTGCGTTGCCGCTCTGCCAGGGCGGCCAATTGTTGTTCAAGTTGCTGTGTTTGCACAATGAGGGCTTTGCTTTCTTGCCAGCGCTGTAGCTCTTGCTCGGCGGCAGGGTTTTGCTGCTCACTCAGTGCTTGTATGCGTGCGTCTATTACCGCAGGTTCAGCGGTTAAGGTAAAGGGGCTAAGTGTGAGCAAGCACAGGCCAAGCCATAGGCGTAGGGTGGCAAAGAATGTGGGCAAGCAGTTGTCCTCAAGGTAAAGCAAAGCTTTAGTGTGCCTTGAAGCACTGCCTGCAAGCAAGGTTGGCGAGGGGTGCCCCCTCGCTTGGGTGTGTGATTAATAGGGCAGTTTGCGCGGCTTGAATGTTGCTGTGGTTTTTTTCATAGCTGCTTGGGCGGCACGGCGTTGGTTGCTGTTCAGTAAAATGCGCAGCTGCGCTAGGCGTTCGCGTGCTAAAGCACGGCGTGGGCTAGCGTGCCAGTTGTTTTGCAGCAGCACTTTGATGGTGGCCAATGCATCGGGCGATTTTTCTGCCAAAGTGGCACACAAAGCCTCGGCGGCGGCCATCGGCTCTTCATGCACTTCGGTAACAAGCTGCCACGCAAGCGCCTCCTGCGCGTTAATTACTTCACCTGTCATGGCAAGTTTTTTAGCCACGTCAATGGGTAATAATTCGCGCAGAGTAAGTGTGCCTGTCATATCGGGCACTAGGCCCCATTTGATTTCCATGATGGAGAATTTGCAATCTGGGGTGCTAAAGCGGAAATCAGCACCCAGCGCAAGCTGCAAAGCGCCGCCATAGCAGTGGCCGTGCAGCACAGCTACTACAGGCATAGGTAGCTTGCGCCATGCCCAGCACGCTTGTTGAAACAAGTTGGTGCTTTTGCACCAAGGCACAAAACTTTTTAGCAGGCGTGCAGGCTGGCTGGTAACGCTTGCCACATCAAGGCCTGTGCTAAAAGCAGGGCCGTCACCGCTAAGGATCACGGCGCGTAATTCACGCTGTGGCCGTAGCCAAGCGGCGGCTTCTTTAAGGGCGCTGAGCATGGTGAGGTCGAGGCCGTTGTATTTCTCGGCACGTATCATGCGCACATAGGCCACTTGATGGTTGCAAGTAATGGCCACGCGTTCGCGAAAAATTTTATCTGCCATGGTTTATCCCTGTAGTTTTTTCTGCAACAGTTCGTTAACTTGCTGTGGGTTAGCTTTGCCTTTACTTAGGCGCATGGTTTGGCCCACAAAGAAGCCGAACATGCGTTTTTGGCGATGCTCTTCTGCTGCGCGGAACGCTTCTACTTGCTCTGGGTTGTCAGCCAACACTTGGTCTACCAGTTTTTCTAGTTCGCCGGAATCTGATACTTGCTTAAGGCCTTGCTCTTCAATCACAGCGTCTGGGTCTTTACTGCTTTCCCACACAGCCTCAAACACTTGTTTGGCAATGCGGCCGCTAATGGTGCCGTCTTTGATGCGGCTAATGAGCTGCGCTAATTGCTCGGCGCTTATGGGTGCATTGGTGATGCTTACATCGTGCTGGTTGAGAGCACCGGCCAGATCGCTTAGCACCCAGTTGGCGGCTAGCTTGGCATCGCCACAAGCTTTTGCAGTGGCTTCAAAGTAATCGGCTGTGAAGCGGTCGCTAGTAAGTTGCTCGGCATCGTAAGCGGAAAGGTCGTAATCGCTTAAGAAGCGTGCTTTACGTGCTTCAGGCAGCTCGGGCAAGGTTGCTTTCAGCGCTTGAATTTGTTCGTCGGTGACAACCACTGGGCGAATGTCAGGGCAGGGGAAATAGCGGTAATCATCTGCGTCTTCTTTCACCCGCATGGAGCGCGCTGTGTGTGTGTCGCCGTTGTACAGGCGCGTTTCTTGAATGATCTGGCCACCGTCTTCGAGTACGTCGATTTGGCGCTCAACTTCTTGCTTAATGCACGCTTCCATAAAGCGGAAAGAGTTAAGGTTTTTTGTTTCTGTACGCACTCCCATGGCTTCGGCACCTTTTTTGCGCACCGATACGTTCACGTCGAAACGCAAGGAACCCTGCGCCATTTTACCGTCGCACACGCCAATGGTGGTAACAATGCTGTATAAGGCGCGGGCAAAGGCCACGGCTTCTTCGGCGGAGCGCATATCGGGCTCGGTAACCACTTCAATAAGTGGGGTGCCAGCACGGTTTAAATCGATGCCTGATTGGCCTTGAAAGCCCTCGTGGCTTGATTTGCCTGCATCTTCTTCTAAATGTGCATGGTGAATGCGAATGAATTTTTGTTCGCCATCTTTGGTCGCAATTTCAATGCCGCCACCTACTACAATGGGTTCATCGTTTTGCGTGGTTTGATAGCCCTTCGGTGAATCGGGATAGAAGTAGTGCTTGCGTTCGAAAATTGAACGCTTGTTAATGTCGGCGCCCACGGCTAAACCAAACTTAATGGCCTGCTCAATGGCACCTTGGTTAACGTTCGCAAGGGTGCCGGGCATACCTAAATCGATAAGGCTTGCTTGGCTGTTGGCTTCAGCACCAAAAGTGGTGCTAGCGCCTGAAAAAATCTTTGAGGCGGTGGTGAGCTGCACGTGAACCTCAAGGCCAATAACGGTTTCCCATGTGTTCATTTATGCATCTCCCATTGCGGTTGGTAGTTGTGTGTGCCAATCGGTGTGCAGCTGGTATTGATGGGCCACTTGCAATAAGCGAGCTTCATCAAAGGCGCGGCCAATAAGCTGTGCGCCCACAGGCAGGCCGGCGGCAAACCCCACGGGTAGTGACAGTGCGGGGAGGCCAGCAAGGTTGGCGCCAATGGTGTAAGTATCGGATAAGTTCATGGCCACGGGGCCTTCTTTATCAGCAAAAGGAAAGGCCACGGTGGGGGTGGTGGGGCCAGCAATAACATCCACCTCTTGTAGGGCTTGGTCGAAAGCCTGTGTAATTAAGCGGCGCACTTTTTGCGCCTTCACATAGTATTTTTCGTAGCCCAAGGTGGAGAGCATGTAGTTGCCGAGTAAAATACGCTCTTGGGTGTTTTTGCCAAAGCCTTCGCTGCGGCTGCGGCGATATAAATCATCGATATCTTTCGGGTTGTTGCATTGGTGGCCAAAACGCACGCCATCTAAGCGCGCCAAGTTTGAGGTGGCTTCAGCTGCTACCAATGCTGTGTAGGTGGGTATTACCCACTCCAAGCAAGGCAAGGAAATGTTCACTAACGTAGCGCCTTGTGCTTCTAATAAAGCTAAGGCTGCGCGCACGGGGGTGGCCACGTCGTCACTAAGTGCAGCAGAAAATAGTTGCTCGGGCACACCAATGCGCAAGCCCTCAATAGGGGTGTTTAGGGTGGCGCTGTAATCGGGCACAGCAACGTTGGCACTGCTGCCGTCTTTGTCGTCATGGCCTGCCATGGCGCCAAGCAGCAGCGCACAGTCTGCGGCGGTAGTGGCCATGGGGCCTGCGTGGTCCAGGCTTGAGGCGAGCGCAATCATGCCCCAGCGGGAAATGCGGCCATAGGTAGGTTTTAGCCCAGTGATGCCGGTGAGCGCTGCGGGTTGACGAATGGAGCCGCCAGTATCAGAGCCTGTGGCAGCGGGGGTTAAGCGCGCAGCGACAGCGGCAGCAGAGCCACCGGATGAGCCTCCTGGCACACGGTTTACATCCCAAGGGTTTTTCACCGGCCCATAAAAGCTCGTTTCGTTAGAAGAGCCCATTGCAAGCTCATCCATGTTGGTTTTGCCAAGCATCACCATGCCAGCCTGCTGTAAACGTTCCACCACAGTAGCATTGTAAGGGGCCACAAAATTATCCAGCATGCGCGAGCCGCTAGACGTGCGTATCCCCTCGGTGCAAAACATATCCTTGTGTGCAATGGGTAGGCCAGTGAGCGGGCTTGCTTTGCCGGCAGCGCGTGCTGCGTCTGCTGCTTTTGCTTGGGCTAGGGCGCTGTCGGCAGTAACCGTAATAAAGCTATTGAGTGTTTTGTCATGCGCTTCGATGCGGGCCAAATAATGTTCAGCTATTTCTGTGGCGGTAAATTCACCACGCTCAAGCCCTTGTTGTAGTTGCGTTAAGGTTTTTTGTTGCATGGCTTATTCCTCGATCACTTGCGGTACAACGTAATGGCTATCAGCTGTGTGGGCTGCCAAAGGCAACACCTTTGCGCGATAATCAGGCTCGCTTACCACATCGGGGCGCAGTGGTTGGGTGGTGTCAAATAAATGCAACAAGAGTTTAGTGTTGCCCACGTCGATGGTGCTTAGCTTGTCAACCACGCTTAGGAGTTGCTGTAAGTGGGTAAGGGCTTTTTCGCTGCCTTCCGGGCTTAGTTCGAGCTGTGAAAGCTCTGCTAAGCGGGCAAGGTCTTCTTGGTTTAATAACATGATTTTTTGATCTCCATGGCAAAGGGCAAGCAACGCCGTTAAATGAGACATAACAGCGCACAACAAAGGGGCTTGCGGAAACGGCCTGTAAAATAGCATAAATCATGGCTCTAGGGCTAGCGAGGTAGGTAGCCAGAGCAGCTTATTTGCTTGCCCAAAAGGGTAACGGTTGTTAGAGTTGCGCCTTCTAACTATCGTTGCCGCATGAGCGTGTTTTTTGGCTGGCAGGTTTAACCTTTCATACTGCTGCCAACAGCCCAGTGTTAAATTAATTGGTGTCTATTAACACAGCGGCGATACCTGTAGCGCACCAAAAAATTTAGGAAACCGGCTAGCATGTCTTTGCTTAAACGAATTCGGGGGATGTTTTCCACCGATTTATCCATCGACCTGGGTACGGCTAACACCATTATTTATGTACGTGGGCGTGGCATTGTGCTCGATGAGCCTTCTGTTGTTGCCATTCGTAACCACGGCGCCCAAAAGAGTGTGGCAGCAGTGGGCGGCGATGCCAAGCGTATGTTAGGCCGCACCCCTGGTAATATAACTGCTATTCGCCCAATGAAAGACGGCGTGATTGCAGATTTTGAAATCACTGAGAAAATGCTCGACTATTTCATTCGCCGTGCGCATGAAGGCAGCTTCTTTCCGCCGGCGCCGCGTGTATTAGTGTGTGTGCCATGTAAATCCACGCAGGTGGAGCGCCGCGCCATCCAAGATTCTGCTTACGGTGCAGGCGCACGCGAAGTGTACTTAATCGAAGAGCCCATGGCAGCAGCCATTGGTGCGGGCTTGCCAGTGGATGAAGCGCATGGATCCATGGTGGTGGATATCGGTGGTGGCACCACTGAAATCGCTATTATTTCTCTTAACGGTATCGTGTATGCAGAATCTGTGCGTGTGGGTGGCGACCGTTTCGATGAAGCTATCGTAAGCTTTGTGCGTAAGGAATACGGCAGCTTGATAGGTGAATCCACCGCGGAGCGTATCAAACAAGAAATTGGTACCGCTTATTTAGAAGATGAGATTCGCGAAATTGATGTGCGTGGCCGCAACTTGGCGGAAGGGGTGCCACGTGGCTTCACGTTAAACAGTGAAGAAATTCTTACCGCATTAAAAGATCCCTTAACCAGCATTGTTAATGCGGTGCGTAACGCGCTTGAAGCATCGCCGCCTGAGCTAGCCTCAGATATTGCTGAGCGTGGTTTGGTGGTAACTGGTGGTGGCGCTTTGCTGCGTGGCATTGAGCGTTTGTTAAGTGAAGAAACAGGCCTGCCGGTAATTGTTGCCGATGAACCATTAACTTGTGTTGCCCGCGGTGGTGGCAGAGCTCTTGAGCTAATAGATTCCCGTGGTATGGAAGGCTTGGCCTTAATTTAACACTATTAGCCTTCAGCCCATATGGCTGAAGGCCTGTTTATGTTGGGCGTCCAATGCCCTTGGAGGCCACCCATTAACCGTTCTTTAGCAAGTGCCCCCAAACCTGGCTACCGGCTGTTGCTAGTGGCTTTGCTTTGTGGTGTTTCTATGTTTGCCGATCGGCGCACTGACTACTTGGCCGAGCCGCGCCATGCGTTGTCTTACTTGATGACGCCCATCCATTATGTTGCTAATTTTCCTAGTGCCACTTATGAGTGGGGGAAAACACAAACGCAAAGCCGTGCTGAGCTGTTGGCAGAAAACGCCGCCATGAAGCGGCAATTGTTAGTGTTACAGCAGCGCGTGCAAAAAATAGCCACGCTAGAAGCAGAAAATGTGCGCTTACACCAGTTGCTTAATTCCGCCGCTAACTTAGACACGAATATTCTTGCCGCACAAATTATTGGTATCGATCCCGACGTTAGCCGCCAAGAGGTGGTAATCAATAAAGGGACGCGTGATCAAGTGTACCGTGGCCAAGCGGTGCTTGATGCCGGAGGTTTGCTTGGGCAGGTGGTAAATGTGGGTGTGGCAACCTCGCGTGTATTGCTGATTACGGATGCAAGCCACGCTTTGTCGGTACAAGTGAACCGTAGTGGTGTGCGTGCCATTTTGAGTGGCACGGGCAAGGCAGATCAGCTGCGTTTGCTTTACGTACCAGGTACGGCGGATATTAAAGAGGGCGATTTGCTTGTGAGCACAGGGCTAGATAAACGTTACCCAAGCGGCTACCCCGTGGCACGTGTGGCCAGTTTGCGGCGTGATTCTGGTTCGCCTTTTGTGACGGTGTTTGCCACTCCCGAGGCACATATTGAAAAAGTTACCCACGTGCTATTAGTGTCGCCTGAAAGCAAAGAGGAGTTCGAACCATGGCCGAACCCATAAGGCGCCATTCAGGTGATGTAATCATTGTGCTCAGTTTTTGCTTGGCTGCCGTATTGCAAATTTTGCCATTGTCGCCTAGTGCTATGGTGGGGCGGCCTATGTTTTTGGGCTTGCTCGTGGTGTTTTGGGTAATAGCATTGCCCGAACGCTTTGGCGTGTTTGCTGGCTTTGCCGTGGGCATACTGGCGGATGTGTTATTGAATAACGCCATGGGAGTGAATGGCTTAGCTTTTTCTTTGCTGGCCTTTCTTACGTTAACGAGCCACAAGCGCTTGCGTGTGCAAGGCCCGTTACAGCAATCTGCTGTCGTGTTTTTGTTGCTCGGTATCGCTCACTACTGCGCTTATTTGTTAAAAGTGTTTCTTGGTGAAAATGCCCTGCCGCCCATGCTAACGCTGCTGCCTGTATTGGTATCTGCCATTTTATGGCACCCTGTGGCGATCCTCATGCGTTGGGTGCAATTACGGTTTGGAGTGCGTTGATGGCACAACTGTTTCTTGCATCAGGTTCGCCGCGCCGGCACGAGTTGTTAGGCCAAATAGGTGTGCCTTTTACACCGTTACAAGCCCCACAGATTGATGAAACCCCCATGCCTGGCGAAGAGGGAGATGCTTATGTTCAACGCCTGGCTCGGGAAAAAGCGCAAGCCGGCTGGCATTGCATGGCTGATACGGCGAACGCTTGTGTGCTAGGTGCTGACACCATTGTTATGCACCAAGGGAAATTGCTAGGTAAACCTGCTGATGCTGAAGAGGCTGCAGCGATGCTCGCCTTTTTATCAAGCACCGAGCATCAAGTGCTGACAGGTGTTGCGGTATACACTGCTGTGGGGTGTGAAGTAGCCGTAAGCCGTACTACTGTCACCATGCGGTTATTAAGCGATGATCTTATTCGGCGCTACGTGGCCACGGGCGAGCCCTTTGATAAAGCAGGTGCTTACGGCATCCAAGGGTATGGTGCGGCACTTATTGCAGCACTTGCAGGTTGCTATAGCACAGTGGTTGGGCTGCCACTTGCGCTTACAGCGCAAATGCTAGAACGGGCGGGAGTACCTATTTGGCAAAGCTCAACACAATAAATGTGTCGCGCACAAAAAAAATAATGTGGTGGCTCACCATGTCAGCCATGGTGCTTCTTTTGTTGTTTGCCGCCGTATCACGCTTGGCCATGCAGTGGCTGCCAGAAATCAAGGCCTATGTTGAAACCACCCTTGCTGATGAAATAGGTGCTCAAGTCACCATCGAACGGTTAACGGGCCGTGTGGAAGGCTTGTATCCCGTTTTTGTGCTGCGCAATGTAACGGTGCAGGCACACGATGAAGGCAAAGCGCCACTTACGCTTAATAAGGCCAGTTTGGCAATCGATTGGTGGCGTTCCCTTACCAGCTTAAAACCACGGGCGAAGCAAATTTGGTTAAGTGGGGCCGATGTGCATTTAGTGGTGTCTGCGCAAGGTAAGGTGCATTTGCGCGGTTGGGATGAGCAAGAGCCCGCTTCGGTGGCAAGTGAGGATGATTTGCTAGCCTTGCTGCAGCTTGCATATGAGCAGCAGCGGGTGGTGCTAGAAAATATCAGTGTGCGTTTCGATTTGCCCGATATGCCCTCCATTGAAACCCATGATCTTGCCTTAGCTTTGGTGAGAGAGGGGCGTGAGCGTTATTTAACAGCGGCTTTCACTGCTGTGGAAGAACCTTTAGCGTTAGCGGTACGGCTTAAACTAGAGAATACCGCCAGCGACTGGAAAACGATGCTTGGGCAAGTGTATTTGCGGCTGCAAGGAGAGCGCTTAGAGCGCTGGTTGCCTGAGTGGCCGTGGCGCTACCGGCCTGCCCAGCTAAGCGGCACTTTAGAGTTATGGGGCACGTTGCAGCAGCAGGGGTTAGCTAGAGTGGTAGCTGCGCTATCAGAAGGCGAGCTGAGGGTGCAGCACCGCGAGCAAGAAGGTGGGTGGCACATCGAAGACGCCGCATTTTTGCTAAGCGCTGAACGTACTAACGAAGGTTATCAAGCGCAGCTAGGCGCTTTGGAAGGTTACAGTGCTGAAGCAGGGCCGCTGGCTTTAGGGCCCGTGTGGCTGAGCACAACACATAATCATAAGCAGTGGGCTGTGCGGGGTGAAAACGTTTCCCTAGCTGGTTTGGTGCGCCATGGCCAAGCGTGGCCTTTTATGCTGCCAGAGGCGGCACAACAATTTCTTCAACAAGCCCCCAAAGGCGATATAGCCGCCTTTTCAGTGCGTGGTGAAGAGGGCTTTATCAACCATTTTGCGGCACGTTTTGCGAATGTAGCTGTGGGCACGGCTGCAGCGCCTGTGAGTGTCGCTGGCGTTAATGGTTGGGTGGTTGGTACACAGGGAAAAGCTCTGGCTAATCTTGAACCAAGCCACCTGCATTTAGGCTTGCCAACGGTGTTTGCAGCACCATTTTATGCCTCGGCAAGAGGGGCGGCACTGTGGCAGCGTGCACAAGGCAGTTGGCAGCTCACTTCTGGGTTAATACACATAGGCAACAACGATGTGCATGCGGGCACAGTAAAGCTGAAGTTGCACTGGCCAACAGAGGCAATGCCGCAGCTATCCCTGCAGGGTGACATTGCCGACGGTAGTGTTGCCGCGGCTAGCCGCTATATTCCCTTAAAAATATTGCCGCCAAAAGTTAGCGCTTGGTTGGCAGACGCTTTTGTTAGCGGGCACGTGGATGCTGGAAAGTTCATTTACGAAGGTGCCATTCGGGCGGAGCAAGGCAAGCCTATGGCACGTGATTTTTTAATGCGTTTTAGCGTGGCTGATACCGCCCTGCATGTGGCGCCTGGCTGGCCAAACTTTACTGAGGTGGCTGGTACAGTGGATATTGGCATTACTCCTCAGGGCATCAATGTGGCGGGTGAGCAGCTTGCCGCCCAGTTTCTTGGGCAGCACTTACAAGAAGTGGCGTTTGCTATCCATGGCAGCAAAACAAGCCCAGCGGCACTAACGGCACATGGCCGGCACCAAGGTAAAGTGGATACAGTAAACCATTTATTTAATCACACGCCGCTGAATAAATTACTGCCTAAAGCCTTGCGCGAATGGCAGTTTAGTGCTGGTGATGCCCAAGGCAGAGTGGCATTGGCATTGCCTTTGCACCCTCAGGCACCGCCGCTTGCGCTCAATGTGCAGAGCCAGCTGCAAAATGCCACATTAACTTCTAAAAGTTTAGGGCTTACAGCAACCCAAGTAAGTGGTGATGTTGCCTTTAGTGTGGCAGATGGGTTTCGTGCAGAGAAAATGACAGGAGAAATTTTCGGCCGTGCTGTATCGGGCCGTGCCACAAGTAATGAGGATATTACCCACCTTAGTTTAACGGGTGTGGCGCCGGTTGCTGCGCTGCGTGATTGGCAGCATTCACCTTGGCTTACTCAGGTAAAAGGCGAATTACCTTATCAGTTTTCTTTAACATTGCCGCGCAACAAAAAACACCAAGTGGCTTGGCGGCTGTATTCTAACCTTGAGGGCACCGAAGTGGCTTGGCCTGCACCTTTGCGTAAGCGTCTCGCGGATAAGCAGCCATTAAACATTTCTTGGCGCCAACAAGCGAGTGGCCAAGCGTTGCTGCAGGTGCAGGCAGAGCGCCAAGCTCAGGGCGAATTCATGCTCGTTAATGGGCAATTAGAGCGCGGTAATTTGCGTTTTGGCGGCCAGAGCGGGCGTATGCCAAGCACAGGTTTGCGCATTGAGGGTAATGTGCATGAGCTAGATATCGCTACGTGGGCGCAGGTTTTAAAGCAGCAAATGGCGCAGCCGCAAAGCGGCGCACTGCCCTTATTGCAATTGGCCTTGCAGGCTAACAATATTCGCTTTGGCGATTTGGGCGATGCAGGTGCTGGCAGCTTGCAGGCCCATGAAACTGGCACTGCTTGGAATTTGCGCATGCAAAGTGAGCGCTTGAGTGGTGGCCTGTGGTGGCCGAAAGGTTATCAGTTGCGTGGCACCCGGCCGCTCACCGCGGATGTGGAAGAATTGCACTGGCCTTTTGCTAACCGGCGTTTAGCACTTGGTATTTTTAACGCTGAGAAGGGGCAGGTGAAAGCACAGCAAATGCCTATTGCCGATGTGCGTTTACACCAGTTGTACTGGCAGGGTAAGGATTTAGGTGGATGGCAAGCACAGCTTCGCCCTCATGCTCAAGGCACCCGTTTTGCAGCATTGCAAGGCCGTTGGCAAAGTAGCCGTTTAACAGGCGAAATGGATTGGCGGGGCACAGCAACGCAAGAGGAAACCACCCATATAAAGGCTTCTCTTAGCAGCGAAAAGCTTGAAGATACATTGACTAGTGTGGGCTTAGCGGGTTTTTTCGAAAGTAAAAAAGCCAATGCTGATGTGGCGCTGCAGTGGCAAGGCGGGCCGATTCAATTTGATTACCGCAAATTGTATGGTAAAGCACAGGTGCAGCTGGAAAAGGCTTATCTGCCTGGAGGTGGCAAGCACATGTCGGCACTACGCATGCTTGGTGTGTTAAATATTGGCCATACCTTGGGGCGCAGGTTACGGTTGGATTTTTCAGACGTGGTGCAAAAAGGATTGGTGGTAGACAAGCTTACCGGTGAATATCACTTGGCAGGCCCAGCACTTACCACCATTGATTTACGCCTGGATTCGCCATCGGCAGAGTTTAATGTGGCAGGGCAATTAAATTTAAACACTGGGGCATTAGATAGTGCGATCGAAGTAACGCTGCCCTTATCGAGTAATTTGTATGCGGGTTGTTTAGCAGGCCCTGTGGCGTGTGCTGGTGTGTTTGTGGTGGAGCGCTTATGGGGTAACCGCTTAGAAAAGCTAACCTCTATGGAATACCAAGTGCTAGGCCCATGGCATAGCCCTGAAGTGAATGATGTGAACGGTATCTATAAACGAAAACGCGCGCAGTACGAGCGTTTTATTGATGAATAAATTGGGAGTTTGGGATTGTCTGATTCCTTTATGCAACAAGCGCAAGCAACGCTGTTAGCCCCAGAGGGCTTGTTAAGTGATTCTTTAGCGCAGTTACTTGCCTCGGTGGCAGGTGCCAATACAGATTTCGCTGATGTTTATCTGCAGCATAGCCGCCACGAAGGTTGGGTGTTAGAAAACGGCATTGTGCGTAATGCAAGTTTTAACCTTGAGCGTGGTGCTGGTGTGCGTGTGATTAGTGGCGAGCAAACAGGTTTTGCTTACACCGATGATTTATCACTTGACGCATTGCGCAAAGTGGCTCAGGCAGCGGGTGGTATTGCCCGGCAAGGGCAAACCGGTGCGCTGCCTATGTTAACTGCGCAGCACGCCAAGCCACTATACAGTGGGCGAGACCCAATAACTCAGTGGGCAGCAGAGCAAAAGGTGGCGTTGTTGCAACGCCTTGATCAATTAGCGCGCTCTATTGATAGCGCGGTGAGTGAGGTGTCGGTGTCGCTCTCTGCGGTGCACGATACCGTGCTTGTGGCTGCCACTGATGGCACATTGGCGGCCGATGTACGCCCCTTAGTGCGCTTAAATATTTCTGTGGTGGCAGAGCGTGATGGCCGCCGAGAAAGCGGCAGTGCTGGTGGCGGTGGGCGTGTAGCTTATGATTGGCTGCTAGCCGAGCAACGGGCAGAAGAATGGGTGCATGAAGCAGTGCGCCTTGCCTTAGTTAATTTAGATGCGCGGCCTGCACCTGCTGGCGAATTTCCTGTGGTGTTGGGTGCGGGTTGGCCCGGCGTGCTGCTGCACGAAGCAGTGGGGCATGGCTTGGAGGGCGATTTTAACCGTAAGGGCACCTCTGTATATGCTCGGCAAATGGGTGAAATGGTGGCCTCGCCATTATGCACTGTGGTGGATGACGGTACTTTAACTGGCCGTCGTGGCTCTTTGACCATCGATGATGAGGGCACCCCAACGGCATACAACACGCTCATTGAAAATGGCCGTTTGGTAGGCTACATGCAGGATAAGCACAATGCGCGCTTAATGGGCAGCCGCCCCACAGGTAATGGCCGTCGCGAATCATATTCTTGCCTGCCCATGCCACGTATGACTAACACTTATATGCTGCCAGGTGAAACCGCACCGGAAGAAATTTTAGCCTCGTTAGATAGAGGGCTCTATGCGGTGAACTTTGGTGGTGGGCAAGTGGATATCACTTCAGGGCGGTTCGTGTTTTCAACCAGTGAGGCATATTGGGTGGAAAACGGCAAAATCCAATACCCAGTGAAAGGCGCTACGCTGATGGGTAGTGGTGCTGAGGTAATGCGTGCCATTTCCATGGTGGGCAATGATTTAGCCTTAGATAGTGGTGTTGGCGTGTGCGGCAAAGATGGCCAGTCGGTGCCTGTGGGTGTGGGCCAACCCACCTTGCGGGTAGATGCATTAACGGTGGGTGGCACAGCTTCATAACACCGTATCAAGTGCCTTAGTACAGTGGTGCTTGTTGGTCTAACTGGTAAAGGTGTTGATGGGTGCGGCGGCGTTCGCGCTTAAATTTTTCCTGCTCGCCTTTGGTGGCGTTAGCAGGATCGATGGGCATAGCGGCAACAAAGTGGCGTAAAAGCTGGCGCAGCTGTTGGCGGTTTGCAAAAGGGTAAGTGTGCATAATTTCATCGAAAACTGCGGCCAGTTGTGCGGCATCTGCCGCTAAACGTTGCAACCAATCTTGCAGCCGTTGTTGGCGTAATGGATCAGTAAGTGCGGCAAGAGCGTCTTCAATTTGGTAATGGTTGGTTTCGCGCACTAAGCGGCCTATGTATGAGGCATGGCGGCGGCGCGCTTCTTGCGAACGAATACGGCGCGCTTCGGCAAGCCCAGCTTGCAAGGATTCGTTGAGCGGTAACCGTGCTAGCTGTTCGGATGTTAAGGCCATCAGCTTGGTACCTAGCTCTTGTAAAGAAGTCGCTTCGCGCTTATAGGCGCTTTTACTTTGTGTGTTATCAAAATCATCGTTCATAAATAAGCCCTGTGTAAGGGTCGAATGAATAAGTAGGAATAGGCAGTTCACATGACAAATAGTAACTACACAGCCGTTGCTGAGGCGACCATGGCTGCGCCAAAGCAGGCTGAATTAGATCAGCTTAAACAGCAAGTGGAAAGCATTCTAGCAGAAGCAAAGCGCCAAGGAGCTACTGCAGCAGAAGTAAATTTAGGCCAAGGGGTTGGCTTATCTGCTGGGGTGCGCCTAGGAGAAGTGGAAACGTTAGAGTTTCACCGCGACCGTGGCGTGTCGCTAACAGTGTATCTTGGCCAATGTTCTGGTGCGGCAAGTAGCACAGATACATCAGCTGAAAGCATTCGTGAAACAGTGGCTGCGGCATTGGCCATTGCCAAGCACACCGGTGAGGATGAGGCGAATGGTTTGGCAAGCAAGGAACAACTTGCTGATGCTAATGCTTTGCCAGAATTAGATTTGTGCCACGAGTGGTTGCTGGCCCCTGAAGATGCTGTTGCCTTGGCGCAACGCTGTGAAGCAGCGGGGCGTGTTGATAAGCGTATCGTTAACTCTGAAGGCGCGCAGGTAACTGCGAGCATTAGCACGCGTGCTTATGGCAATAGTGCGGGCTTGGTGGCTGCTTATAATGGTTCGCGGCATGGCTTATCGTGTGTGCTAGTAGCTGAACAAGAAGGGCAAATGCAGCGTGATTATTATTACGATGCTAGCCGTGTGCCGAGTAAATTGATGGCGCCTGAGGCCGTGGGCGAAGAAGCTGCCCGCCGTACTTTGGCGCGTTTAGGGGCGCAGCGGCCTGCCACAGGGCAGTGGCCGGTGCTGTTTGCAGCAGATGTGGCCAAGGGCGTATTAGGCCATTTCATTAATGCTATTAGTGGCGCTGCACTCTACCGTAAGGCTTCTTTTATGCTCGATCGCTTGGGCACGCAGGTGTTTCCTGAGTGGGTGAATTTAGGTGAACAGCCGCATTTGTTACAAGGCGCTGCTTCTGCACCGTTTGATAGCGATGGTTTACCCACTAAGGCACAGCTTTTCGTGCAGCAGGGTGAGCTCAGCCAATATGTGCTTAGCTTATACGCGGCTCGGCGGCTTGCAATGCAGCCCACGGGCAATGGCGGCGGCGTGCGTAATTTGGTGATGCCAGCGGGGCAATATTCCTTGGCCGAGCTTTGCCAACAGATGGATAACGGTGTGTTGGTGACGGAGGTAATGGGGCAAGGGGTTAACACGGTAACGGGGGATTATTCCCGTGGTGCCGCTGGTTTTTGGGTGGAAAATGGTGTTATTAGCCATCCCATTGAAGAATTCACCATTGCTGGCAACTTAAACGATATGTTTATGGGCCTTCAGGCTGTGGGCAATGATGTGGACACAAGAGGTGGTATCCAAACGGGTAGCCTGTTAATGGCGCCGATGATGATAGCAGGGCAGTAACTGCCCCCCCTGCGCAAGGCGATTATTCTTCGTTGTGATGGCGAACCATATTGAGGTGGCGCACTTGCGCTGGGCGGTTTTGTTCTGCCAACCGGCGCGCAATGGTTTCCACCGCAAAAACAGAACGGTGCTGGCCACCAGTGCAGCCAATAGCGATAGTAATATAGCTGCGGTCATTGGCCTCATAACGGGGCAACCAGCTTAGTAGTAGGCGTTCTATGTCGTCTAAGATGTGGCGAGTGTCGTTTTGCTCTAGCAAAAAATCAATAACGGGTTGGTCGCAACCACTGTATTGGCGTAATGATGCATCCCAGTAAGGGTTAGGTAGCATGCGCACATCAAACACTAAGTCGGCATCGGTGGGTGCGCCGTGTTTAAAGCCAAAAGATTGCAGCAGAATGGCCAAACCATCGCGGTGTTCCACCACCCGTTCGCGCACTAGGTTACGCAATGTGTGCGGGGCAAGGTGGCTTGTATCAATAATTAGATCAGCGGTAGAACGAATATTGTTTAACAGCTCACCTTCGTGGCGAATGGCTTCTGAAAGCGACATGTTGCGGTTGCTTAATGGGTGGCGGCGGCGGGTAGAGCTAAACCGCTGTAGCAAAGTTTGGTTGTCCGCATCTAAGAAGATGGTTTCGTGCTGGATGTTAGGGTTTTCGATTTGCGCCACAATAGCGGCAAAGCGTGGTAATTGTGTGCGCACGTTGCGGGCATCAATGCCTACCGCCACATTACTAAACTCATCAGATAGTTCGGTAAGCAGCTGCTCAGCCAACGCGGGTAACAGCCCTAAGGGCAGGTTGTCTACGCAGTAGTAGCCTTGGTCCTCTAATGCTTGTAAAGCCGTAGTTTTCCCCGAGCCAGAGCGACCGCTAACAATTAACAGCTTCATCGTATCTCCCTGATGGTTTATGTAATGAGCTCTAGCTCAACTGCTGAGCTAACTGCACGTTGGTGTAACTCATCTTTGTTTTGTGCGTTGCGTAAAGCTTCGCGATATTCATGCTGGCCAAATAAATTCGCGATGTCGCTTAAGGTGTTGAAATGTTGTTCGGGGTCGGTGTTAGGCACAATAAGCATGAAAGCGATATCCACGGGCTGGTTATCAGCTGCTTCATAGTCAATGGGCTCATCAAGGGTAATAAGTAGCCCGATGGGAGTGGTGCAGGCATCTAACCGGCAGTGGGGCAGGGCGATGCCTTCCCCAATGCCGGTTGAGCCGAGGCGTTCTCGTGCCATTAAGGCATCGAATACGGTGTCGATATCTAGTTCGTAATGCATTGCTGCGATACGTTCAGCAATATCTTCGAGCAATCGTTTTTTATTAACCCCAGGTACGTGGTAATAAGTGTTCTCAGAGGTTAAAAGGTCTCGCATTCGCATGTTAATGGCCTAGTAAAATAGAATTAGCTTCCTTGATTACGGCTAACGATTTTACCTTTATGTTTGCGTACTTGCCTATCCATTTTATCTATCAGTAGATCGACCGCAGCATACATGTCATGCGCTTCGGCAGAAGCAAATAGTTGGCCGCCGGCGATGCGGATTTCTGATTCGGCTTTATGTGAGTTGGGCTCAGGGGAGAGTGTAACTTTCACACTAGTGATGTTGTCAGTGTGGCGGTCAATGCGAGAAAATTTATCGGTAACATAACTGCGTAATGCATCAGTAACATCAATATGACGACCTACAACCTCAATTTGCATAGCTGACTCCTCTCAGTCTTGTTATATCTAGCGCTCAATGGTTCGCGCTAGGGCGTGTAGTTAGGTGTGACCACCTAAACACAGCAAGGTTTCTGCTTCATCTTAAGCCCACACAGACGTGTGTGGGCTTAAGATGAAGCGTGTTTGAAACCACTAAGGATTATCATGGCATGAAGAAACGCGCTTGGGTAGTAGCTCGTTAAAGATTGTTGCACTGCCCATGTTGGCAGTAACAACAAAGGATTTGTTGGCATAGCGTGAAGCTATGGCCTGTTGTTTTTATAGGCGGAAGTCGGCGCCTAAATATACATCGCGCACTTGTTGGTTGGCTAAAATATCCGTAGCGTTACCTTCGGCAAAAATATGCCCACTGCTAACAATGTAGGCGGTGTTACAAATATCGAGGGTTTCACGTACGTTGTGGTCGGTGATTAGCACGCCAATATTGCGCTCGCGTAAATGCCGGATGATGCTTTTAATATCGTTCACTGAGATGGGATCTACACCCGCAAAGGGTTCGTCGAGCAAAATAAAGGAAGGATCAGTGGCGAGGCCGCGGGCTATTTCCGCTCGGCGGCGCTCACCGCCCGATAAGCTCATGCCTAGGCTGTTGCGAATGTGAGTAATGTTAAATTCTTCTAGCAGCTTGTCGCACTCTTCTTCCCGTTGTTTTTTATTTAACTCTTTGCGAGTTTGCAAGATAGCCATAATGTTATCAGCTACAGAAAGGCGGCGGAAAATACTAGCTTCCTGTGGCAGGTAGCCAATGCCGCGTTTCGCGCGCCCATGCATGGGCAGGGCGGTGATATCTTCGCCGCCTATGCTCACGTAGCCCCCGTCGGGCTGCACTAAACCAACGATCATATAAAAGCAGGTGGTTTTGCCCGCACCGTTGGGGCCAAGTAAACCAACGATTTGGCCTGGGCTAACGGCTAGTGATACATCTTCAATAACACGGCGGCTTTTATAACTTTTTGCAAGATGATGGGCTTTTAGTTGCTTCATGTTATTTCTTCTTTTCACCTGGGATCACTAAACGAACACGCTCGCCTGGTTTTTGGCCGCTGGCCTCAACGTTTTGCGTGTTGAGGTGGTACACCACGCGGGCGCCCTCAAAAGTGCGCCCTTCGTTATTGATATGCGCATTTTCTGTTAGCGTGATAGTTTCTTCGGCCACGCGGTATACAAGCTTTTGCGCACGTGCGTTGGTTTTGCTGCCATCGCGTAGGGTAACAGGGTTGCCCTCAGCTTCCACGCGCACAAGCTCGCCGTCTTTATTAACAAACAGCTTAATTGTGCGTGCCTTCATTTTGCGTTCGCCTTGTTCTAATTCGGCATTTCCTTCATACAAGCCCCAACCCTCATGTTGATGGAAGCGGGCGCTATCGGCAGTAATAATAATATCCTCGGCAACAGCTGTGTGGGCTGTGGCCATGGCAAAGAATAAGCTTAAGGCTAGGGTATAACGTGGCCACTTACTCAGAAACATAACGGCTCTCCACCGGTTTATGTAAATCTAACACCCCTGATTTGCTGTTTGCTTCCATGCCACCTGCGGTGGTGATGTTGGCACCTTGCTGAATACGCACAGGGGTGTTGGTGCTCATGCGTTCATCGTGCGCAAAGTAGGTAAGCTGCTCGGTTTCAAAACGTATGCCCTGTGCATTGTGTTGCTGGGCCACAATAGTGCCAGTAAGGGTGAGCTCCTTTCGGGCATCAGTAAATAGGGCTTGGTTGCTCTCGATGACCCAGGCCAATTCGCCTTCATATAGCTCAAGGCGGGGTTGGGTGAGGGCCGTAGTGTTGCGATAGTCGTCTTCCACAAGTTTGTTGGCGTGGATGATGTACTCCAGTGCGCCGCTATCGGTGAAAGTGTGCGCATACACGCCTTCAGCGATAATTAATGGGGTTTGCTTAGCTTCTTTACTTGCCCCAGGCAGGCGGCCATCCCACTCATTTAATAGTGCGATAACCGCTACACATAACACAATGCCTAGGGCGCCTAAGAAGCTGTTTTTTTTCATGGTAGGCGCTCGTCATGCCGCGCCGCTAATAAGATATCGCAGATATCGCGCGCTGCGCCATGCCCACCTGGGCGTTGGGTGATTATCTGTGCTACTTGTTGTGCGGAGTGGTGTGCATTAGGCACCGAAAAAGCGATGCTAGCCCATTCTAATGCGGGCACATCGGGCACATCATCGCCCACATAACCCACCTGTTCGGCGCTGTAACCAAATTCTTCGGCAATAGCAGTAAGCACTACGCTCTTGTCGTCGCGCCCTTGTACCACTTTGTCAAAACCAAGGTCGGCGGCGCGTTTTTGCACCATGGGTGAATTACGCCCTGTGATGATGGCAAGCTTGATGCCGCTGGCGCGCAGGGCTTTTAAACCTTGCCCATCTAGTGCGTGGAACACTTTTAATACTTCGCCATCAGCGTTGTAAAACAGGCGCCCATCTGTCAACACGCCATCCACATCAAAGGCCATTAGGCGCATGGCTTTGGCCCGGGTACGTAGGGTGTCCTCGTCGATGCGATATTCCATTGGTTAAACCACTCCTGCTTTTAATAAATCGTGCATGTTGAGGGCGCCCACGGCCGTGTTGTTATGATCAACTACGATCAAGCCGTTAATTTTCTTGGTTTCCATTAAGTTAACAACTTCTGCTGCAAGCATCTGCGGGCGGGCTACTACGGGGTTTGTTGTCATCACCGTGGCAATGGTTTGTTGGTTGAAATCGAGTTTGTCTAGATCAAACAAGCGGCGCAAATCACCATCGGTGAACACGCCCGCCAGGGTGCCGTCGTGGTGTAATACGGCGGTCATGCCCAGCCCTTTTTGGCTAATGGTTAAAATGGCATTACGTAGTGTGCTATCTATGTTTACGCAAGGTAGGGCTGCGCCTTGGTGCATGATATCTTCCACGCGTAATAATAAGCGCCTGCCCAAACTGCCGCCGGGGTGCGATAAAGCGAAATCTTCTGCGGAAAAACCACGGGCTTCGAGTAAAGCAATGGCCAGTGCATCGCCCATGGCCAGTGCCGCCGTGGTGCTTGACGTGGGGGCAAGGTTTAAGGGGCAGGCTTCTTCATCCACCACTACGGGAATATGTTCGTCGGCTTGCATGGCGAGGGTGGAAGTGGGCCGTCCCGTCATGCTAATCAGGGGGATGTTGCGCCGTTTGAGCACAGGCAAAAGCGTGAGCACTTCATTGGTTTCGCCAGAGTTGGAGATGGCCAGAAGGACGTCCGCGGGGGTAATCATACCAAGATCGCCGTGTGAGGCCTCGGCAGGGTGCACAAAAAAAGACGGTGTACCAGTGCTAGCAAAGGTGGCTGCTATTTTCGCGGCAATATGGCCCGATTTACCCATGCCGGTAACAATCACGCGGCCAGGGCAAGCAAGCATGCGCTCACAGGCCTTTTCGAACTGTGAATCAATAGAGTCAATTTGTTTTGTGATAGCCGCCGCTTCAATTTCTAATACGCGCCGGCCAGCAGCAAGAAAAGATTGCGTCATAATAGCCCTCATTTATCGTGGCAATAGTATACACGGGCGGGGTGTGAATATAACACGCTTTCGTAGGCAGCAAACCAATGGGAGCATTTTTACCTTTTTTGGGGTCTGAAAAGCCGTGCCTCATTTATAAGCACTGCTAAAACTTTGTGCGTGCGTATAATAAGGGGTCGATTTTATTTAGGTAGTTATAAAAGGATGATAGTGATGAAAAGAATATCTCTCACCACCGCATTGCAGCTCGTGTTTGCGTTGTTTTTTTCGTTAGCCACCATGGTAGCTGCTGCGCAGCAACCCGACGACATCGTTCGCGATGCTGTGAAGAAATTAACGGATCGTATCGTTGCCGAGCGTGCAGAATTGGAAAAAGATGAAAAATATGCGCAGCAGGTGGTGGATGAAGAATTAAGCGAACTAGTGGATTTTCGCCGTATCACACGTTCGGTTATGGGGCCTCATTTTGAGCAGGCAACCCGTGAGCAGCGCAATAACTTTTTGCAGGCTTTTCGAGAGAGCTTAGTGAGCACTTATGCCACTGGTGTAACCATGTATGAGGGGCAAGGCTATAAAGTGCATCCATTAGCAGATGGCGATGTGCGCGGCAGCCGTGCGCGCGTGCAGATGGAATTTAATACGGGCGAGGGCAAAACACTGCCCATTGCTTACACCATGACACTCACTAATGGCCAATGGAAAGTGGATAACGTGATTGTGAATAATCTTAACCTTGGCCGCGTGTTTCGTGATCAGTTCAGCCAAGATATGCAAGAGTACAACAACAATATTGATCAAGTGATCCAAAACTGGTCGGTTGATGTTGGCGTTGAAGAAGTTAAGGCTAAGCAGCAATAAAGTCTCTGAATTTTATTCTAAAAACCCGTATCATACGGCGGCTTTAAAGAGATCAACAACATGAGGGTAACAGCGTGGACGCAGAACGAGTAAAAGCATTGGTAGAAGCAGGGTTCGATGAGGCTATGGTTGCCGTGCAAGGCGGCGGCGGCAAGTTTCAGGTGCGGGTTGTTTCGCCTGCTTTTGCTGGGCTCACCACTGTGCGTAAGCAGCAGTTAGTGTATGCCTGCTTAAACGAAGCCATCGCTGATGGCAGCATCCACGCTGTGGAAATGCTCACTTACACGCCCGAACAATGGGCTGAGATTGAATAGCAACACGCCTAAGCGTTTGGCTTCAGTAAAACTAAGGTTCACATATGGATAAACTACTCATAACCGGCGGCCAGCGCTTAGACGGTGAAATACGTATTTCTGGCTCAAAAAACTCCTCGTTGCCAATTATTGCTGCAACGCTATTAGCGAGCGAGCCAGTAACTCTGGGCAATTTGCCGCATTTGCAAGACGTAACCACTTTGCTTGAATTAATTGGCCGCATGGGCGTGACGGTGGTGGTAGATGACCGCATGAACGTGGAAGTGGATGCCTCTACTATTACCTCATTCGAAGCGCCTTATGAGTTGGTGCGAACCATGCGTGCATCGATTTTGGTGTTGGGGCCATTAGTGGCCCGTTTCGGGCAGGCTGTGGTGTCTTTGCCTGGTGGTTGCGCAATTGGCAGCAGGCCAGTGGACTTACATTTGCGCGGCCTAGAAGCGATGGGTGCTGATATCGAGGTGGCCAATGGTTATGTGCATGCTAGCGTAAACGGCCGTTTGCAAGGCGCACATATTGTTTTTGATGTGGTGACGGTTACCGGCACCGAAAACTTGCTGATGGCCGCAGCATTAGCTGAAGGCACAACAGTGCTTGAGAATGCCGCCCGCGAGCCTGAAATAGAAGATTTAGCCAATTGCCTCATTAAAATGGGCGCAAACATTACGGGTGCAGGCACCGATACTATTACCATTGAAGGTGTAGAGCGCCTCCATGGTTGCCATCACGATGTGATTGCTGACCGCATTGAAACAGGTACTTATTTAATTGCTGCGGCGATTACTGGTGGGCGCATTAAGGTAACGCATACAGTGCCCGAATTGCTTGATTCTACCTTGCAAAAGCTGCGTGAGGCAGGTGCTGTTATCGAAGTGGGTGAGGATTGGATTAGCCTTGATATGGCAGGGCGCAGGCCGAAAGCTGTATCACTGCGCACGGCCCCGCACCCAGGTATGCCCACTGATATGCAAGCGCAGTTCAGTGCCATGAACACCTTAGCCGAAGGCACGGGCACAATCGTAGAAACGATTTTTGAGAATCGCTTTATGCATATGCAAGAGCTTATGCGCATGGGCGCCGATATTCAGATTGAAGGGAATACTGCGATTATTCACGGCGTAGAGCAGTTGCATGCCGCACCTGTGATGGCAACAGATTTACGTGCTTCAGCATCGCTAGTTATTGCCGCATTGGCTGCAGAAGGCGAAACTTTAGTGGATCGCATTTACCATATAGACCGCGGCTATGAAGACATTGAAGAAAAGTTGCGTGCACTCGGTGCTAAGATACAACGTGTATCAGGCTGAGTTGCACTAAATTTATTACTCCACAATACCGAGGACTGTCATGGCCGCTGAAAAGCCGTTGACGATCGCCCTATCTAAAGGGCGCATCCTAAAAGAAACCTTACCTTTGTTAAAAGCAGCAGGGGTAAGCTTGTTAGAAGACCCTGAAAAATCGCGGAAATTAATTTTTGATACCACCCGCGATGATGTGAAAATCATCATTATTCGAGCCACCGACGTGCCGCCCTATGTGCAATATGGCGCTGCAGATTTGGGCGTGGCAGGCAAAGATGTACTAATGGAGCACGGTGCGGCAGGCATTTATGAGCCGTTAGATTTGCACATTGCGCGTTGCAAATTGATGGTGGCAGCCCCTCAGGGCGCACAACCAATAACTGGGCGTATTCGTGTGGCGACAAAGTTTGTGAACATTACGCGCCGCTACTACGCCGCCAAAGGCCAACAAGCAGATGTGATTAAACTTTACGGTGCTATGGAGTTGGCCCCCATCGTTGGCCTTGCCGATCGTATTGTCGACGTGGTGGATACAGGTAACACTTTGCGTGCTAACGGCTTAGAGCCCACTGAGCATATTGCTCACATTTCTAGCCGCCTAATTGTTAACCGAGCCAGCATGAAAACCCGCCACCAAGAAATCCAGGCCATTATTGATTTATTGGCTGCAGCTGTGGCAGCGCAGGAAGAGGCGTAGTATGAGCACGTTTGAGGTAGCACGTTTACAGAGCGACGCCAGTGATTTTTGGCAGCGTTTAGATGCGTTAACGGCCTGGAGTGAAGAGCGAGATATGGAAGTGGCGGGCCGTGTGGCCGCCATTATTCGTGATGTTCGCGAGCAGGGTGATGCTGCTTTAGTGAAGTACACGAACCAGTTTGACCATCGCCAGGTGCAAACGGCGGCTGAATTAGTGATAGAGGCTGAGCAGTTGCAGGCAGCACTAGCAGCCATTCCTGCCGCCCAACGCGAAGCACTACAAGCGGCGGCAGAGCGTGTGCGTGCATACCATGAACACCAGGTTCAGCCCTCTTGGCAATACCATGATGAGCAAGGAAACTTGCTTGGCCAACAGGTAACAGCGCTCGATCGTGCCGGTTTATATGTGCCAGGCGGTAAGGCGGCGTATCCAAGTTCGGTGCTTATGAATGCTATCCCCGCGCAGGTGGCCGGCGTAAAAGAAATTGTTATGGTAACGCCTGCGCCCCATGGTGAAATGAACAATATGGTGTTAGCGGCCGCTGCTGTGGCTGGAGTAAACCGCGTAATCACAGTGGGCGGCGCTCAAGCTATAGGCGCCTTGGCATGGGGCACCGAAACGGTGCCGGCCGTGGATAAAATTGTTGGGCCAGGCAATATCTATGTGGCAGAGGCCAAACGCCAAGTGTTTGGCCGTGTGGGCATTGATATGATTGCAGGCCCCTCGGAAATTTTAGTGGTGTGCGACGGGCAAACCGACCCAGACTGGATTGCCATGGATTTGTTTTCCCAGGCAGAGCACGACGAAGAGGCACAAGCTATTTTAGTGAGCCCAGATGCTCAATTTATCGATGCTGTGCACGAGAGCATGGCTAGGCTTGTGGTAACGCTTGAGCGTGAAGAAATTATTCGCACATCCATGGCTAATCGTGGCGCCCTCATTCAGGTGGATAGCTTAGCTACCGCAGTGGCAGTTACCAACCATGTGGCGCCGGAACATTTAGAACTGTCCGTGGCTGATGCAGAAGCGTTGCTGCCGAGTATTCGCCATGCAGGGGCAATTTTTGTTGGCCGCTATACCGCTGAGGCTTTAGGCGATTACTGTGCAGGCCCGAACCACGTACTACCAACCTCAGGCACAGCACGGTTTTCTTCCCCACTGGGGGTATATGATTTCCAAAAACGTAGCTCTATCATCGGTTGCGGGCCAGAGGGTGCTGCTTACTTGGGTGCTATTGCTAGCCCGCTGGCGCGTGGTGAAGGGCTTACCGCCCACGCCCGTAGTGCCGAATTCAGAATGCCAGAAAAAAATTAAATTGATGCCCCAGGGCTACTCGCTCTGGGTTGAACTTGAGGTGGTTATGAGCAAGTTGTGGAGCCCATTGGTGCACACGCTAGAGCCTTACGTGCCTGGCGAGCAGCCAAAAATGGAACGTTTAGTAAAATTGAACACCAATGAAAACCCACTGCCACCGTCGCCTGCTGTGCAGGCAGCTATTGCTGCAGCAGTGCAGAGCGGCCTGCAGTTGTATCCTGACCCAGAAAGCAGTGCACTGCGTGAAACCATCGCTAAGTACCATGGTTTAAGCATGGCTGAGGTGTTTGTGGGTAACGGTTCAGATGAGGTGTTGGCTCATGCTTATCAGGCATTTTTCCGCCAAGGTAAGCCCTTGTTATACCCTGCTATTAGCTACAGCTTTTATCCAGTGTATTGTGGTTTGTTTGAAGTTGAACCGCACACAGTGCCGCTAAACGAACAGCTTGAAATTGATTTGCGAGATTACCGCATACCCAATGGCGGCATTATCTTTCCTAACCCTAATGCGCCCACGGGGCAGCTAATTCCTTTGGCAGAAATTGAAGCCTTGCTAGCAGATAACACAGATTCTGTGGTGTTGGTGGATGAGGCCTATATTGATTTTGGTGGGGCATCGGCTGCGGTTTTAGTGCCCAAATATCCCAACTTGCTTGTGGTGCAAACCCTATCGAAATCACGTTCCTTAGCGGGCCTAAGGGTTGGCTTTGCGCTTGGGCAAAAACACCTGATCGATGCCTTAGTGCGAGTGAAAGATAGCTTTAACTCATATCCTTTAGACCGCCTGGCCCAAGCAGGTGCACAGGCTGCGTTCGAAGATGAGGCATATTTTCAGGCAGCACGCACGGCAGTTATTACCGAGCGTGCGCGCCTAACTGAGGCTTTGCAAGAATTGGGTTTTGAGGTGCTGCCCTCTGCTGCTAACTTTGTGTTTGCTCGTCATCCTGCACACGCTGGTGCAGCGCTGGCGCAAAGCTTGCGTGAGCAAGGCATTATTGTGCGCCATTTTGCCAAACCAGAAAACATTGCTGCGTTTATGCGGATTACCGTTGGCACACCTGAGCAAACAGATGCCTTATTAGCAGGGCTGCGCGAGCTCGGGCTTTAGCTGCTCGCCACCTGCATCAGCACTAGCCCCGCCACAATAAGCATTGCAGCCAGTAAGCGCATGGCGTTTACTGGCTCCGCTAACCACCAGATTCCCACAAGAAAAGCCCCTACAGCGCCAATGCCTGTCCAGGCCATATAGGCTGTGCCAAGAGGCAGGCTGCGCATGGCAAGGGCAAGCAACCAAAAGCTCACGGCCATGGTGGCAAAAGTAATAAGGGTAGGCCAAGGCTTGCTAAAACCATCGGATTGTTTCATGGAAAAAGCCCACACTACCTCTAACAAGCCTGCTATGAATAAGTAAACCCAAGGCATGATTAACTCCAGTTGTGCAGGCCGTCCTGATGCGTGAAGCCGTGTGCTAGAAGGCCGTCCTTCCTGGCTGTGTTAGTTTTCCCGTGCATCTTCTGCAGGTGGGCGAATGCCAATGGTTACGTGTAGGGTGAGGAAAGTGCCCCGGCGCAAAATATTCAAGGTGAGCAAGCTGCCTGGGCGTGTTTGTGTGATCACGTTCATAGCTGCAAAACCATCTTTTACTTCTTCGCCGTTAATGCCTAATAGGATATCCCCTGAGCGAATATCAGCTTTATGGGCAGGGCTACCAAGCTCAACACGGCGCACTAAGCCACCTACAGAGCTACGTAACCCAAGCGAAGCGGCTATGCTGGGGGTGATGTTTTCCACGGTAACGCCAAGCCAGCCACGGATCACGCGGCCATAGTTAATTAAATCAGCCATAACTTGGTTAGCAGTGGAGGCGGGGGTGGAAAAGCCAATGCCTTCCCAACCGCCACTGTGGGATAAAATCGCCGTGTTAATGCCAATCAGGTTGCCGCGGCTATCAACTAAGGCCCCGCCCGAATTGCCGCGGTTAATGGCTGCGTCGGTTTGAATGAAGTTCTCGAAAGTAGTGATACCCACTTGGCTGCGCCCAGTGGCACTGGCAATACCCATGGACACGGTTTGCCCAAGCCCCAAGGGGTTGCCAATGGCAAGCACCACATCACCCACGGCAATGGTGTCGCTATCGCCAAGCGCTAGTGGTTGTAGGTTAGGCAGGTTAATGCGTAGTAGCGCTAGATCGGTTTCGGAATCGGTGCCTACCACTTGCGCCTGTGTTTCGCGGCCATCGGGCAGGGCTACTAAAATTTCTTCAGCATCACGGATTACGTGGTAACTGGTGAGGATATAGCCATCGGCAGACACAATAACGCCAGAGCCCAAGCTGCCTAATATGCGTTCGCGGCTAGGTTCTTGTAACATCTGCTCCATGTATTGTTGGTCTTTTTCTAGCTGGCTGTCAGGTGGTATTTGTGTGGTGTAAATGTTTACCACAGAAGGCGCTGTACGCTTAACAACATTGGCATAAGAGTGCTGTAGCATGCTTTCATCGGCCTTGGGTTGCAGCCACAAGAGCACAGCAACGCCAGCAAGAAGCCCAGCAATAATGGGGAATAACCAAGATGTGATATGCCTTGTAACAACCTTCATATCGGCCTAGCCAGAATGCGAAATTGTGCATAGTGTAGCAAAGGGAGCAGGCTTGTGGGTGAGATTATTGGCGCAAAAATTGTTGCTTAATGATAGGAAAGTAAACATGCAAAAAAGAGATGTTTTAGTGGCTGCCATGAACCGTTATTTGCAGGTGGAGCAGGACAAGGATTACAGCCCCAATGGTTTGCAGGTGGAAGGGCGTGAGCAGGTGAAGCGGGTGATTACAGGAGTAACAGCAAGCCAGGCTCTATTAGATGCAGCTATTGTGGCAGATGCCGACATGGTACTGGTGCATCATGGTTATTTTTGGCGAGGTGAAAACCCTTGTGTTACCGGCATGCGCAAACAGCGCTTGCACACCCTGCTTAAGCACGACCTTAGCCTGGTAGCTTACCATTTACCCCTTGATGGCCATGAGGTGGTGGGCAATAACGCACAGTTAGCCCAACGTTTAGATATTATTCCTAGTGGGCGTTTTGGTGATATGAGCCCTCAGTTAGGGTGGGTGGGTAAGTTAGCCGAGCCCATGCGTGCGCAAGATTTCGCCATGCTAGTGGAAGAGCGCTTAGGGCGCGCTGCGCTACATGTTGGCGAAGCCGAAGACATGGTGGAAACAGTGGCTTGGTGCTCGGGTGCGGCGCAGGGTTTTATTGAACAAGCGCAAGAAACAGGTGTGGATGTTTATTTGAGCGGTGAAATATCAGAACCCACCGCCCATGTGGCGCGTGAGACGGGTATTCACTATATTGCCGCAGGCCACCATGCTACCGAGCGTTATGGTGTGCAGGCGCTGGGCGATTGGTTGGCAGAAGAGTTTGGCGTAGAACACCAGTTTATCGACATCGACAACCCAGCATAAAAAAAGGGCTTAACATTTGCTTAAGCCCTTGAGATAGCTAAGTAAGCAGCTTATACGTTAAAGCGGAAGTGGATGACATCGCCATCGTTAACAATGTAGTCTTTACCTTCTAAACGCCATTTTCCGGCATCTTTAGCGCCTTGCTCGCCGTTGTTGGCGATAAAGTCATCGTATGAGGTGACTTCTGCGCGAATAAAGCCCTTCTCGAAATCCGTATGAATCACGCCAGCGGCCTGTGGTGCTGTAGCACCCCGTGGCACGGTCCAAGCGCGCACTTCTTTCACTCCAGCGGTGAAGTAAGTTTGCAGGCCAAGCAAAGCATAGCCTGTGCGGATCACGCGGTTAAGGCCTGGCTCTTCCATGCCCATATCGGCAATAAAATCAGCTTTTTCTTCATCGTCTAGCTCAGCGATTTCTGCTTCAATTTGTGCGCAGATGGCAATAATTTCTGCGCCCTCTTTTTCAGCATAAACGGTGAGCTCCTCAAGCATGGGGTTGTTCTCAAAACCATCTTCGGAAACGTTGGCCACATACATAGTGGGCTTAAGGGTAAGAAGGTTAAACGAGCGAATAAGCTTGCGTTCGTCGTCGCTAAGCTCAACGGTGCGGGCGGGCATGCCTTCGCCAAGCACTGGTAACAGTTTCTCAAACACTTTAACTAAGGCTGCAGCTTCTTTGTCTTGGCCTTTTGCAGCACGTTGGGCCCGCTGGTGGGCGCGCTCCACAGAATCTAAATCTGCTAAAGCGAGTTCAGTGTTAATAACCTCTACATCATCTAGAGGGGAGATACGGCCTGACACATGAATAATGTTGTCGTCTTCGAAGCAGCGCACCACATGGGCAATGGCATCGGTTTCACGAATGTTCGCTAAAAACTGGTTGCCCAGGCCCTCTCCTTTAGAGGCGCCCTCAACCAAACCGGCAATATCCACAAATTCCATGGTGGCTGGCAAGGTGCGTTCTGGCTTAACGATTTCTTCAAGGGGGCCTAGGCGTGGGTCGGGCACAGGCACTATGCCAGTGTTAGGCTCAATGGTGCAGAAGGGAAAGTTTGCTGCTTCGATCCCAGCTTTTGTTAACGCATTAAATAAGGTGGACTTACCCACGTTAGGTAAACCGACAATACCGCATTTGAAGCCCATGCCTCGTCTCCCGTGAAAAGTTAAAAAGATTATTAAGCGCGGAAGCTATTAAGCTCCGTCATGGCACGGTTTAAGTTGCCATCTAAAATATCATTGGTATAGCGTAGTGCTTCGTCGATAGCGCGGTCGATCAAGTCGCGATCGTTGGCACTGGGTTTGCCTAGTACATGAGGGGTGACTAGGGCAGCACTTCCTGGATGGCCAATGCCCACACGTAGGCGTGAAAAATTTTTTTGGTTGCCATGTTGGCTGATCATATCGCGTAGCCCGTTATGCCCACCGTGGCCGCCACCAACTTTTAAACGCGCAATGCCGGGGGGCAGATCGAGTTCATCGTGGGCCACCAAAATCTGTTCTGGGGCAATACGGTAAAAGTTAGCTAGGGCAGCAGTGGCTTGGCCGCTGCGGTTCATATAAGTGGTGGGTATGAGTAAGCGTATGGTTCTGCCGCCATGGGCGAACTGGCCAGTGTGCCCAAAAAATTTTCGCTCTTCAGAAAGGGTAACGCCCTGGCTGCGAGCCAAGGCGTTTAAATACCAAGCGCCAGCATTGTGACGGGTTTGTTCGTATTGTTGGCCTGGGTTAGCCAGGCCAACGATAAGCTCAATGTTGTTCGCCACGATGCGGGTGCCTTATTCCTCTTCGCCGTCTTCGCCGTCGGCGGCTTCTGCTGCATCTTCAGAGTCTTCTTCAAGCTCACCTTCTGCAGGCTCTTCAGCTTGTGGTTCGCTCACAGATACAACGGCTTGGTCAGCATCTTCGTCACCGTACATTAGTACGCTGATTTGTACGCCTTCAGGCAACTGAATATCGGAAAGGTGAAGCATTCCGCCTAGATCAAGTTCGGCGAGATCAAGCTCAAGTGCCTCAGGAATATCTTGTGGTAAACAAGTGATTTCCACGTCGGAAAGGTTGCGCACTAGCACACCATTGTTAACGCGAACACCCACACACTCTTCTTCGTTCAAGAAGTTAATGGGGATCACAACGGTGAGTTCCTGGCTCTCGTCGATACGCATGAAGTCAACGTGGCTTGGCTCACCGCGTGAAGGGTGGCGTTGCATATCACGTAGAATTACAGGCACTTTTTTACCGTCTACTACCAAGTTAATAATTTGGCTGTAAAAAAGATCGTTTTCTAGGCATTTAACAAGGTGGCGAAACTCAACACTAATTTGCTGGGGATCTTTGCCTGCACCGTAAACGATGCCTGGAACACGTGCCTGCTCGCGACGTAGGCGGCGGCTCGCACCTTTCCCTACATCTGCGCGGGCTTGGGCTTCTAATTTTAACTCATCACTCATGAGTTATTCTCCTTTATGGCTAAGGGTTTTCATGCGACCAAAAAACCAATAGCGGTTGATAAAATGGGGCACTATTATCTAGTGCTTCATAGCAAGAAGCCAGTGTTGCTTGAACACTGGCTTACACCGGCCTGCGTTGCTTTACACCAGCTCTAGGCGGTCGAACATCGCAGACAAGGATTCTTCGTTATTCACGCGGCGAATAGTTTCGGCCAGCATGGGAGCGAGTGACAGCGAGCGAATGCGGCCACACTTCAGCGCTTCTTCAGAAATGGGAATGGTGTCTGTCACCACCATTTCATCAAGGGAAGAGTTGCAAATGTTTTCAATAGCGTTGGCAGATAAGACAGGGTGGGTACAGTAAGCAACTACACGTGTTGCGCCACGCTCTTTTAATGCGTCGGCGGCCTGGCAAAGGGTGCCAGCGGTGTCAACCATGTCGTCTACTAGGATGCAAATACGATCTTTAACTTCGCCGATAATATGCATCACTTGCGATTCGTTTGCCTTTGGGCGGCGCTTATCGATGATGGCGAGCTCAGTTTCGTTAAGTTGCTTAGCCAATGCACGGGCTCGTACAACGCCACCAACATCGGGGGATACCACCATGGGGTTTTCATAGCCCTGGCGTTCGATATCGGCTACAAATAGCGGGGTGGCGTAAACGTTATCCACTGGAATATCGAAGAAACCCTGAATTTGGTCAGCATGTAAATCCACTGTTACCACACGGTCGATGCCGAGTGTGGTGATCATGCCAGCAACTACTTTAGCTGTAATGGGTACCCTTGCTGAGCGTACACGACGGTCTTGGCGTGCGTAACCAAAGTAGGGTATTACAGCAGTAATTCGGCTTGCTGATGAGCGGCGAATAGCATCCGCCATAACCAACAATTCCATTAGGTTGTCGTTGGTGGGGTTGCAGGTGGATTGCACGATAAATACGTCTTTACCACGAACGTTTTCGTGGATTTCTACCGATACTTCGCCATCTTTAAACGTGCTGATGTCGGCTGCGCCAATGGGAATGTTAAGCTGGCGTACCATGGCTTGGGCTAGTTCCGGGTTGGCATTACCGGTAAAGACTACGAGTTTGGACACGAGCGCCCCCTGAGGGATGTGGAAACTAATTAGTGGAGTAGAAACTTAGGAAAAGATGGCTGGGGTACTAGGACTCGAACCTAGGAATGACGGGATCAAAACCCGCTGCCTTACCGACTTGGCTATACCCCAACACTAACTCTTATCGCTACCGTAGTTGCTTCAGCGCCTTTATGAGTGGCGATGTATTGCAGCTGCGTGCGATGAAACCTGTCCAGCCTTGCGGCAACTGGGCGAGTATTCTAGCACCTTTTTCTAAAGAGGCAACCGGTGCAAATACTGCTGATCCTGTACCGCTCATTTGGCTGACGCCAACATGCTCTTTGAGCCAAACTAACGCTGCTTGTATTTCAGGGTAAAGGGTAGTTACCACTGTTTCGCAGTCGTTTCTTAAGGAAGGTTGCTGCTCCCCCTCAAAGAGTGGCGCTAATTTAATGATTGGAGAGTTTCTTGTCAACTCTTTGTGGTGGAATATGGTTTGAGTGCTCACAAAAGCACCAGGTGTAACGATAATGTATGTTTTTTCTAGGGTTTTTGTGCTGGTTAGCTGCTCGCCTATGCCTTCAGCAAAAGCACTTTCACCGTGCACAAAAAAAGGAACGTCGGCGCCGAGTTGTAAGGCGAGCTGTTGCAGTTCTGTTTTGCTTAGGTTGGTTTGCCATAAGTGGTTGAGTGCCAGAAGGGTAGTGGCTGCATTGCTTGAGCCGCCGCCAAGGCCCGCCCCAGCAGGGATGCGTTTATGCACGTTAATGTGTGCGCCTTGCCTAGAGCCGGTGTGCTGTTGCAACAAAACAGCTGCGCGATAAATCAAATTGTCGGCCACGTTGCCTAGGTGGGCTGGGGCGTTTAGTTCAATGTTTTGCGCACGCGTGAAGCTTAGGGTGTCGTTGTAATCTAAATATGTGAATAGGGTTTGCAGTAGGTGATAGCCGTCTGCGCGCTGCCCCGTAATGTGAAGAAACAAATTGATCTTGGCTGGTGATGGAAGAACAAGTTGTTTCATAGTGTAAGGGCCCACTGCTGCACCACCACGGTAAAGGAATCGTTGCCGTATTTTGCTTTTAACCGATGGGGTAACCAGTAGCCATCAACCAATTGCCAACGATCATATTCAATGCGCCAACCCAGTTGTTGCAGTGTGTTTACGTGTTGCGTGCGGGTAATGCGGGCCTCTGCATGTGGCCAAGGCACACCGCGCAACCAATACATGAGCGCATCTACGGGCAGGGCTATGCCAGTGAGTTCTTCTGCAAGCAGCTCGGCACTGGGGGCATTAAAGGTGCCTTTGTTAGTGGTGAGAACAGCCGCGGTTGGGTGCCAGTGCAAAGCGGCGCTGCCAAAACCCATAGGGCCGCTGAAGGTAAGCGTGCCTTGCTCTTGTTTTTGCTGCCAATGGATCGAGGCATTGCCACCGTCGCTTTGGGTGCGGTAAGCAAAGCGGCCATCTGCTTGCCAGTGGGTTAGTGTGGTGGCGTCTTTGCCGTGCGTGCTGGGTGCTGTAGGCGCCACTTGGCAGCCCGCCAACCAAACGGCGCTAATGGTGAACAAGAGTAAATGCTGTAAACGCATATGGCATCCTTGTGGTTACGGGGTGAGTGTTGGATGTTGTTTCTGCAATGCTTTCGCTTCTTTGTGGCGGCCAAGGGCCTCTAAGGTGTGCATGAGGTGTTGGGCCACTTCGTCGTCAGCAAGCGCTGCGTAGGCTTCTTCAAGGTAGCGCAAAGCTCCTTGGTAATCGCCAAGGTGAAATAGTACCCAGCCTTTAGAATCCAGGAACGCAGGGTTGGTAGGATCCTGTAAAAGTGCTTGGGTGATGTAGCGGTTTGCCTCTGTGTATCGGTTGGTGTGGTTGGTAAGAATGTAGCCCAGGGCGTTTAGCGCATTCGCATGGCGCGGGTTGTCGGCCAAGATGCGCTGTAACTGCGCTTCGCTAGCTGAGATGTCGTTGTCTTGCTCTGCCAACATGGCGCTGTAATACAGTAAGTCGTGGTTTTGCGGATGCTCTTCTAGCGCTTGCGCAGTAATAGAGCGGGCTTGGTGTAGGTCATCGTTAAACCACAGCTCGGCTTCAGCCATATAAAGGGTAACGGCCTGATCAGGAAACTGGCGGTGCAAATCCTTCAGTGTTGCTTTGCTTTGTTCGTAATTTTTTTGTAGGTGGTATAATCGCGCTTTTTGAAACTGGGTTTGCACGTCGGCGCTTTCGGTAGGCATGGCCTCATAATAGGTGAGTGCTTGCTCGTAATCGCCTTCCTGTTCGCTCGCCATGGCTAAGTAAAGGCGCATGTCGTTTTGCCTGTAGCCCTCTTTTAATAAGGTTTTTAACGCATAAACAGCTGCTTGGTTGGCGCCGCGTTCGATACCAAATAAGGCCATAGAAAACCGTAGATCCTGTTCTTCGGGATGCTGTTGTGCCAACTCTGCAAGCTCTTTAATGGCTTTTTTATCTTCGTTGGCGGTAAGCAGCAAGCGAATATAAAGTGCTTGCGGGCGTAATGCGCCATTGCTGTGGCGAATAAGTTTGCGCATGTGGCGAAAACTAGCTTGTTCACGGCCGGTTTCAAATAGCAACTGGCCTTTTAGTAACTTGGCTTCACTGTGTTTTGGAGTAATGTGTAAGGCTTTGTTTAGCGCCCTTAAAGCTGCTTTAGGTTCTTCTTGTTGTTGCAGATACATTGCCCTTGCGTACCATAGGGCACCTTGCTTGGGATGCTGCTCGGCTAATTGAGAAAGGCTTGAAAGGAGTAGTATGCTACCTTTTTCGTTCAGCCCTTGGCTGTGAGCAATAAGGTTGTTAAGGCCGCTTTCCTCGTCGTGCTTAAGTAATTGGCTGACGTGTTGCGCGGCTTCGTTGGGGCGCTCAAGTAAGATTAAAGCTAGGGCAGCCACTTCGTGTGCGCTGTCGTTGTTGGGCGCAAGTTGCAACCAACGCTCAGCATGCTCTAACGCTTTGTTGGCATCCTGCAAATGCAGCGCAAGCAATGCGGTTTGTTCTGCTAATAAAGGGCTAGTGCTGCGGGTGGCATGGTGTTCGTAGTAATCCAAGCCCAAGTTGTACTGGTCGCGTTGCAATGCTACTTCAGCTACAAGAAGGTCGGCTAGTGCACGCTCTTGGTACTGCAATGGCGGTGGGGAAACCACTGTTTTTTGCTCGGTGGAGGCAGGTGTAATAGCGCAGCCTGTGGCCAAAAGAGCAAGAAAAAAAAGAAGTAGCGAACGTTTGTGCATCAACAAACCCCGTGGCTGAACGTTAAGAAGTGCAATGATGGCACAGGCTATATTTATTGCCCACACCAATTGGCAAACAGAGAATTACCGGCATTCACCGGGCGGAGTTAACCTAGCAAGGCTAGAGGATAAACCTATCACGATGAAATTATTGGCAACAGGCGTGAATCATACCACTGCTGAGGTGGAGTTGCGTGAGCAGTTAAGTTTTGCCGAAAGCGAAGTGGCTGCAGCGCTGCAAGATCTGCGTCAGCAGCCGGGCGTGCGCGAAGCTGCGCTCTTATCCACGTGTAACCGAACAGAAATTTATTGCTATGTGGAAAACGAGGATGGCGCGGCAGATTTAACAGGGCTTGCCCAATGGTTAGCCAATTGGCATGGGTTGCCGTTGGCGCAGGTGCAAAATGCACTGTACCGCTACGAAGGCGTGCCAGCATTGCGGCATATGATGCGTGTGGCAGGGGGCTTAAACTCGCTAGTGTTAGGTGAGCCGCAAATTATGGGGCAAATGCGTGATGCATACAGTTTAAGCCATGAGCACCAGGCGCTTGGTAGCGAGCTGCGCAGCACGTTTCAGCATGTGTTTGCTGTGGCTAAAGCCATTCGCACAGAAACTGCCATTGGCGAAAACCCTGTTTCCGTTGCTTACGCTGCGGTCTCTTTTGCACGCCATATATTTTCTGATCTAAGTACCAGCCGTGCTTTGTTAATTGGCGCGGGCGAGATGATCCAATTAGTGGCGCGGCATCTAAAAGAGCAAGGGGTGACAAATATCACCATTGCCAACCGCACCGTGGCGCGTGCTGAAGACGTGGCGGCCAGTGTGCAGGGTGTGGCGGTGGGGTTGCAGGGCATTCCTGAAGCATTAGTTAATACCGACATTGTGATTTCCTGCACGGGCAGCCCTGCCACTATATTGGAGCGTGATGTGGTGGCAGCGGCATTAAAGCAACGCAAGCATCGGCCAATTTTTATGGTGGATATTGCTGTGCCCCGAGATATAGCGCCTAGTGTGGGTAAATTACAAGACGTTTATTTGTATTCTGTGGATGACTTACAGCAAGCGATCGATGAAAATGTGCGCCAACGCGAACAGGCCGCAGCGGAAGCAGAAGCGATTATTGATCAAGAGGTGGAAAGGTTTGCCCGCCGCTTGCGCGAGCGGCAAGCGGTGCCGAGCATTCGCCGTTACCGTGATAGTGTTGCCGCTGCTGGCCAGCAAGAGTTGGCAGAGGCAATGGCATTATTGCAGCGGGGTGAAGACCCTAAAAGCGTGCTTGCCCGTTTTGAACACCGTTTAACGCGAAAGATTATGCACAGCCCAAGTGTTGGTTTGCGCCGCTTGGCTGCTGAAGAAGAGCTAGAAGCATTAACCCAGGCAGAAACGTTACTCGTTTTGCCAAGCAGCAGAGAGACCTCATGAAAGAAAGTTTGCAATTAAAGCTACAGGGCATTAGCGACCGCCATGAAGAACTAGCAGGCTTGATGTCGCAGCCTGAAGTGATTAACGACCAAAACCGTTTCCGCGAGCTCTCGCAAGAATACGCTGAGTTAGAAGATGTGGTGAAGTGTTTTGCTGCCTGGCAGGCTGAAAACGACAACCTGAGCGCGGCAAAAGCCATGATGGAAGACGATGACCCCGAGATGAAGGCCATGGGGCAGGAAGAGGCGAGCGACACCCAAGCACGCTTATTAGAACTTGAGGAAGAGCTGCAACGCTTGATGTTACCGCGCGACCCGCGCGACCGCAGTAACGTTTTCCTCGAAGTGCGAGCGGGCACAGGCGGTGATGAGGCGGCAATTTTTGCGGGTGATTTGTTCCGCATGTACAGCCGTTATGCGGATTCGCAGGGTTGGCGCATCGAAATGGTAAGCAGCAGCGAAGGCGAGCATGGTGGCTATAAAGAAGTGATTTGCCGCATTATCGGCGACGGCGCTTACTCGCGTTTGAAATTTGAATCGGGTGCCCACCGTGTGCAACGTGTGCCAGCTACAGAATCCCAGGGCCGTGTGCATACCTCGGCTTGCACTGTGGCTATTATGGCAGAAGCTGAAGAGGTGGAAGATGTGGAAATTCGCACTGAGGATTTGCGTATTGACACTTTCCGCGCATCAGGCGCTGGTGGGCAGCACGTTAACGTAACGGATTCAGCAGTGCGCATAACGCACTTGCCGAGCGGCTTGGTGGTGGAGTGCCAAGAAGAGCGCAGCCAGCATAGCAACCGCGCTAAAGCCATGACTCTCTTACGTTCACGCCTGTTAGATTCTATTCAGCAACAGCAGCAGCAAGAATTAGCTGCCACGCGCAAATCGCTAGTTGGTTCGGGCGATCGCTCAGAGCGCATTCGTACCTATAACTTCCCGCAAGGGCGGTTAACAGATCACCGTATAAACCTTACGCTTTATAAATTGGCCGAAGCCATGGAAGGCGATTTGGATGAGCTATTAAATGCCCTGCAAACCGAACACCAAGCAGAGCTCTTAGCCGAATTGGGCGATTAAGTTGGCCACCATTCAAGCTTGGCTTCGGCGCAGCCAGCAGGCACTCGCTGCAGCTGGCTCCACAAGCCCAAGCATTGATGCGCGCTGGTTGTTAGCAGCGGCATTAAACAAACCTGATAGTTACCTTTTTACTTGGCCTGAGCAGCGTTTAAGCGCAACCGTGCTCGAACAGGCAGGGGCTTGGCTACAGCGCCGCTTACAGGGCGAGCCAGTGGCTTATATTCTTGGCCAACAAGAGTTTTATGGCCGCCCGTTTAAGGTTACTCCCGCTACCCTTATTCCCCGCCCTGATACAGAACACTTAGTTGACACTGTGTTGTCGCTGTTACCTAGTGGGCCGCAACGCCTTTTAGAGTTGGGTACGGGCACCGGCGCCATTGCGTTAACGTTAGCGTTAGAACGCCCGCAATGGCAGGTAACAGCAGTGGATATAAGTGCTGAGGCATTGGCTGTGGCAGAGCACAATCGGCGCCAGTTGCAAGTTGATAATTGCACGTTCATGTTGTCTGATTGGTTTGCGCAGGTGGCGGGGCAGTTTGCTGCAGTGGTTAGCAATCCACCTTATATCGATGCAGCCGATCCACATTTGCAGCAGGGCGATGTGCGTTTTGAACCGAGTACTGCTTTGGTGGCAGGTGCTCACGGTTTGGCGGATATCCAGTTGATTACGGCGCAAGCACCACGGTTTCTAAATTCACACGGGGTGTTGCTATTTGAGCATGGTTATCAACAAGGCTTAGCTGTAGCGGCGCTGTTGCGTGAACAAGGTTGGTGTGATGTTGCCACAACAAAAGATCTTGCTGGCCAAGATAGAGTGACGTATGGCTTTTTAGGTGTTTAGTTGGCTTTGTTGCAGCAAAGTAAACTAGTAGGGTAAAAATAAAGGCGCCAAGGGCGCCTTTATTTATTTTTTATTCTTCAAACGGCGCAAGGGTGCCTTCTAGGTGCGGTTTTACGCCATCACTGGCTAGCAGGCGGAAATGATAGCCCGTTGTTGTGCGTTCTGGTGCAAACATTACTTTAGCTGGGATAAACATAGGCAGCTTAAAGCTCACATCAACAGTGAAAGGGTTAGTGGGTAGCTTCTCTTGCAAAGAGGCTAGGCAGCGTGCCTTCGACCACATGCCGTGGGCAATGTGGCGTTTAAAACCAAACAACTTAGCCGTAAAGGGATACAAATGGATAGGGTTTCTATCACCAGACACCTTGCCGTAACGGCGGCCTGTGTCTTCTGCTACATACCAGGTTTCGTAAAGTTCTGGAATGGGGCTTGCTGCACGGGGTGCGCGTACCGTTTCTTCGCCTGTTCCGCCGCCGCGGCGGAACATAACAGATTCGCTCTCCCACACTAATTCGCCCGCAGTGGTTACCAATGTTTGGATGCTAAATTCATAACCCTTGGCCACTTGCTTCAGGTTCGCTAGGCGGCATTCGATATCTAGCTGCTCTTGCTCTTTGATGGGCCTGTGCTGGGTAATGATGTTACGTGTGTGTACTAAGCCAAGCACGGCAAAGGGGAAATCCTTATTGAGCATAAGTGCCATAAATAAAGGGTGTGCGTGCATGTGCGGGTAAGTAATGGGTAGGTGCCCATCAGCAGAGAAGCCACACACACGGCGGTATTCGGCAAGGTGTTTTTTATCGAGAACCACGTCGGTTAAGCGCACAGAGGTTGTAGATAATGCAGGTGTTGCATTGGGTTTTACGTTGGCCCTAAAGAGGGCTTTGGCGAACATGGGTAACATGGCGGGCGCATGTTTATAAGTGTGCACCTCAGTGCTTGTCATGGTGGCATCCTTTTATGTTTTATCAGGGGGCGATCAAATTAAGTTTAGTATAAAGGCCATGGGTTTTTATCAATTGGCCGTGCTGCCGAGTTTGCGTGATCAATAACAAAGAAAAATCGCAGCAAGCCACTTTAAAAAATAAAAACGCTACTTATCAAAATGTATAACAATGGCAGGGTGTTAGTTGTTCGTGTGGCTGTTTTTCTGCCACGAAACGCAGATGAATGCGCTAAATACGTAAATCTTGTAGGGCAGTTCACTTAGGCTTGTACCGACAACGCTTTTGAATGTGCTATTCTGAGGTTCGTTTTCACAGCAAGGATAATCATAAAAATGGCAGAGCTTACTGATTCAGGTGTACTGCTGCGCATGGCATATGAAGGCATGCAAAAAGCTAATATTGATGCTGATGCTGTTTTGGCCAAGGTGGGCTTAGATGCTTCTGTGTTGCAAAATTCTGATCTAAGAACACCGCACGATGCGCAAGAGTGGTTCTGGCAAGCCGCAGAAGAAGTGTCAGGGGATCCACATATAGGCTTACATCTTGGTGAGTACATTCCTATTTTTAAGGGGCAGGTGCTCGAGTATTTATTTCTTAGTAGCCCCACCTTTGGGGAAGGTATTAAGCGAGCGTTGAATTATCAGCGTTTGCTTTCCGACGCCTCAGAAGGCGAGCTAGTGCTAACTGAAAAAGACGCTAGCTTGCAAAATATTTTCCTTGGCCGCCGTTTGCACCATTACAACGAATGTGGTGTGGCAGGGCTAATTAAATTTTTCCGCTTTGTTACCAATGGCGCTTTCGAGCCACTGAAAATTACTTTCCAGCATTCGCAGCATGCTGAACTGGCTGAATATGAAAAGATTTTTAATTGCGAAGTGGTTTTCGATCAGCCAACCACGGGCGTGCATTTTGATCGCAGCTTGTTAGTGTTGCCTTCTGCACACCACGAGGCAGAATTGCTGCGTTTGCATGAGCAGTTTGCCAGTGAGCAAGTGGCCAAGTTAGAAAAACAAGATCTTGTAGTGCAAGTAAGCCGTCTGATTGCTGAACTGTTGGAATCGGGGCAGGCGAACTTAGAGGAAATTGCAAACCGTTTAGATATTAAGCCCCGCCAGCTGCGCACCCGTTTAGCCGATGCAGGCACTAACTTTAACCAGCTTGTGGCTGATTATCGTTGCCGCCTTGCAAAGCGTTTATTGGGTGGTACGGATGAGTCCATCGATGAGATCGTATACCTTACCGGTTTCTCTGAACCAAGTACTTTTTATCGCGCTTTTAAACGCTGGGTGGGCATGACACCTATCGAATATCGCCGTGCGAAAAAAGAAGAAGAGGAAAGAGAGAGAGCCAACAGCTAAAATTGTGGCAGTAATAAAAAAGCTCGGTTTACTAAGTGAACCGAGCTTTTTTTTGTGTGCTAAGTGAGTTTAGGCACCTAACAAGCTTTGCCCACAAACGCGTACTACATTGCCACTTGCAGCTTGTGCGGCTGGGCTAGCAAAAAACGCAATGGTTTCTGCCACATCCACAGGCAGGCCGCCTTGGTTCATGGAGTTCATGCGGCGCCCAGCTTCACGGATGGTGAAGGGGATAGCATCGGTCATCTGAGTTTCGATAAACCCAGGTGCTACCGCATTGATGGTGATCTCTTGTTTGGCAAGATCTGCTGCCATGCCTTCCACCATGCCAATTACAGCTGCTTTAGAGGTGGCATAGTTGGTTTGGCCCATGTTGCCTGCAATGCCGGAGATAGAGCTTACGCCCACAATACGGCCGCCCTTGTTCAGGGTTTTGTCGGCTAATAGTTTAGCGTTAATGCGTTCTTCAGAAGCGATGTTGATGTCGATCACCATGTCCCACAGGTGGTCTTTCATGCCTGCCATGGTTTTGTCGCGGGTGACACCAGCGTTATGCACCAAAATATCGAGGCCGCCAAGTTCCTTGGCTTTAGCGCTGATTTGTGCGGGCGCATCTTCGGCAGTAATGTCCACAGCGAGTGCTACGCCGTCTAGCTTGCTTGCTACCTGCTGTAAATCATCGCTCATTGCTGGAATGTCTAGCACCACAACACGCGCGCCATCACGGGCAAGGGTTTCAGCAATAGCTGCACCAATACCACGTGCTGCACCAGTTACTAATGCAGTTTTGCCGGCCAAAGGTTGTTGCCAGTCGAATTTGGCGTCGTCAAACTTGGCCGGTTGTAAACGCACCATTTGGCCAGACACATAAGCAGACTTAGGTGAAAGGAAGAACTGCAAAGCACCATTAAGTTGGTTTTCGGCATCCTTATCAAGGGTAATGAGGTTGGCAGTGGCGCCGTTTTTAATTTCTTTGCCGAGGCTTTTTACCAAGCCAAGCAAACCACGTTGAGCAATGCGCTGTTCTAGCGTGCAGGTTTCTGGCGTGCGGCCAACCACAACAACACGTGCAGAATTATCAAGCTTGCGTATAACAGGATGAAAGAAAGCCCATGCTTGGCGCAGCTCAGCAGTGCTTTGGATACCAGTGGCATCAAAAACAAGTGCTTTAAATTTTGCTCTATCTTCGCGGGCTGGCAGGTAGGTTTGCAGGTTTTGTTTGCTAGTAGCCGCAGCGGCTTCAATAGCTGCGGCATTGCTGGCATTAGCAAGCACATGGGCTTGGGCCGCTGGCGCTTGTTTTAAACTTGCAAAAATGGCATTAACAGCAGTGCTGTTGTCAGCAGCGCCCACAATAACGGCGCCTTTAATGAAAGAGGTTTCGCTCGGATCGAAACGCTCAAGTTTTGCGGGAATAGGTAAATTCATTGCGCTGAAGACTTTTTTGCCCACAGCGGAATTGGCTAGGGCATGGTAAAAATCGCTCATAGTCCTCGTCCTGAAATTCGTGAGTTAACAGAGAATAAGTACTGCGGTTTAACAACAAGGCCACAGTGGCAGAAAGCGCTGAGTTTAGCACAGCTATGGTGGGCGTCATTTGCCTTGTCGCCAGAAGAAAGAGGGTTTTTAGGAACCACTGTTCCTAGCTACCGATAGGGAGTGGCACTGCAGCCAATCAGACTGTTTGGTCTTGCTTGAGCCTGCGTTAGAGCCATTGTTTAGGCTGGCAGGTGGCGGTATTGTGCCCATGTTTTTATTTATCCACGGCTAGCGTTAAAGGCGTGTTATGTGTTTACAACAAGCAGTGTGTTTACTTGCTTAATGCACGCTAGCCACCCACGACAATAGGAGAACCCCATGCTTGCAGGGAAAGAAGTTCGCCGCGTTGCCATTATTGGTGGTAACCGTATTCCATTTGCGCGTAGTAACACCGCTTACTCTACAGCCTCTAACCAAGAAATGCTTACTGCAGCACTGCAAGGTTTAGTGCAGCGTTTTAGCCTGAAAGATGAACGCCTTGGTGAGGTGGCAGGTGGTGCAGTAATGAAGCACTCACGCGACTTTAACCTAGTGCGCGAAAGCGTATTGGATTCAGGGTTAGCCCCTGAAACCCCGGCCTACGATTTGCAGCAAGCCTGTGGTACAGGCCTTGAAGCGGCTATTTTAGTAGCTAACAAAATAGCGCTTGGGCAAATTGAATCCGGCATTGCTGCGGGTGTTGATACTACGTCAGACGCCCCCCTTGGTGTGAATGAAGAAAAGCGCAAAGTATTTATGGAGTTAAACCGTGCGCGCAGCAACGGTGATAAAGCAAAGTTGGCACTGAAATTACTGAACCCTAAATGGATGATGCCGGATATTCCTAAAAATGCTGAGCCACGCACAGGCATGGCTATGGGTGATCATGCAGCTGTAACTGCAGTAGAGTGGGGCGTGAGCCGTGAAGAGCAAGACGAATTAGCTTGGCGTTCGCACCAAAACCTCGCTAAGGCCTACGAAGAGGGCTGGCAAAAAGATCTGGTTACGCCTTTCCGCGGCTTAGACCGTGATAATAACCTACGTGGCGATTCCACCTTAGAAAAGCTAGCCACCCTAAAGCCAGTGTTCGGCGGCGCGGGCGGCACCATGACAGCGGCTAACTCCACTCCGCTAACCGACGGTGCCTCTGCGGTGTTGCTTGCTTCGGAAGAGTGGGCCAAAGAGCGTGATCTGCCCGTGCTGGCGTACCTCACCCTAGGCGAAGCCGCGGCGGTAGATTTTGTGGATAAGCGCGAAGGCCTATTAATGGCGCCTGCTTATGCTGTGCCACGCATGCTCGAAAAAGCTGGTTTAACACTGCAAGATTTCGATTTCTACGAGATCCACGAAGCTTTTGCTTCACAAGTGTTAGCCACTTTAAAAGCTTGGGAAAGCGAGGAGTTTTGCAAGGACAAGCTTGGTTTAGATAAAGCGTTAGGCAGCATTGATCGCGATAAACTAAACGTGAAAGGTAGTTCCTTAGCCGCAGGGCACCCCTTTGCTGCTACCGGAGGCCGCATCATCGCGAACGCCGCTAAGCTACTGAACGAGAAAGGTTCTGGCCGTTGCCTTATTTCTATCTGTGCAGCAGGTGGGCAAGGTGTGGTGGCAATTATTGAAAAATAACGCCATGGCGTTGTTTTGTTAATGCTGAGACAGCCCGGTGTATGCATCGGGCTGTTTTATTTCAGGCCCCAAAAAGGCAGTGTCATCACTGCAAATAATAAAATGACACCTACAATAGTAGCCGCAAAACGCACAGGGTGTTGTTGGATCATTTGCCATTGGGTGGTGTGGTTACCCTCTGCCCGCTGTGCTTGCCAACTGGCACGAGCACTCTCTGCCCGCTGTTGCTGATAACGGGCTAGTAACATTTGGGCCTCTTCTTTCTGTGCGGCATGTTGCAGCCAAATGCCGCCAGCGCTTACACCCCAAAAGCTAGGTGGCGTTTCGTAAAACGCAATGCCCTGTTCGGCGAGCAGGGCTTTTACTTCGTTGGCTTCATCTTCAGGCACTTGGCGCAGGCTAAGAAGCAGCATGGGAGTTCTCCGTGGTGGCTTGTACATGGGCGATAAGCATAGCGCATATTTCGCGGCTAACGGCGCTCATGTCTTGTTGGTTGCCATAAATGCCATCGAGCATAAAGCGGCATAAACCGTGCAGCATGGCCCAGCTCGCTTGGGCAAAACGTAGTGGTTGCTTGTGTGCAGTGGGCGCAAAACGTTGGAGTAACTGGGCCATTTGCTGCGCATAGTAGCGAAAACTGTCGTGGGCAGTGGTGGTTAACGCAGAAGTGGGTTCCATATTGCGCCAAATTGAATGGCCAAACATCAGCTCATAGCGGGCGGGATGCTGCAGGGCGAATTCCACATAGCCTTCCACTAAGCGTTGCACTTGGTTTGCCAAGCTTTGTTCTGGTTGGCTTGCAAAGGTGTTCATGAATTGGCGCAAGGCTAAAAAACCTTCTTCTGCTAAGGCGCATAGCAAAGCGTTTTTATTCGCGAAGTGGTGATAGGCTGCGGTTCTTGATACACCAACAGCTTCGCCAAGTTTACGTAAACTAACACCGTCCACGCCATCTGTGCGCAAAATGCGGTCGGCTTCAGTAAGTAGCGAGCTGCGTAAATCGCCATGATGATAGGGTTGCGGTTGGGCACTCATAAGTCACCTTTAAGGGTCTTGACAGCGTCAAGATAGCGCCCTATGTTGACGCTGTAAAGATTGAGCCCATTTTCTTGTCTAAGGAGCACCCTGTGACAGCAGCACATACAGAAAGCGCTTACCCACATATGCTGGCGCCACTCGATTTAGGTTTTACCACTTTGGCCAACCGTGTAGTAATGGGATCCATGCACACAGGGTTGGAAGACCGCCTATGGAACCGTTGGAAGCTGGCAGAGTACTACGCTGAGCGTGCCCGTGGAGGCGCTGGGCTGTTGATCACTGGCGGTTTTAACCCTAACCGCAAAGGTTGGTTTTTCCCGTTTGCGGGCAGCATGATCAATATTGTTGATGCCATTAGCCACAAACCAATTACCCGTGCGGTGCACAAGGCAGGGGGAAAGATTTGCCTGCAAATACTGCACGCGGGCCGTTATAGTTGGCACCCTTTCTCACGCTCGGCCTCGGCCATTAAATCGCCTATTAACCCCTTTAAACCGAAAGCCATGAGCACTAAGGAAGTGCGCCAAACGGTGAAGGACTTCGCTAACGCAGCGCGTTTAGCGCAAAAAGCAGGTTACGACGGCGTGGAAATTATGGGCAGTGAGGGTTACCTCATCAATCAGTTTACTGCGCCTGCCACCAACAAACGCACCGACGAATACGGTGGTAGCCGTGAAAACCGGCATCGCTTTCCTGTGGAAATTGTGGAGGCGGTGCGCCAGGCTTGCGGTGATGAGTTTATTATTATTTTCCGTTTGTCGGTGATCGATTTGATCCCCGACGGTGCCACTACAGAAGATGTGATCGACTTGGCACAGCGCATTGAAAAAGCGGGTGTAAATATAATTAACAGTGGTATCGGCTGGCATGAAGCCCGCGTGCCCACCATTGTTACATCGGTGCCGCGCGCTGCGTTCACTAAATCCACGCGCTTGGTGCGTGAAGCAGTGAAAGTACCAGTGGTTGCTTCAAACCGTATTAACGACCCACAAGTGGCGGACGATATTATTAGCAGCGGCGATGCTGACTTGGTGTCGATGGCACGGCAAATGTTGGCCGATCCGCATTTCGTTAACAAAGCTGCGGCAGGCCGTGCCGATGAAATTAACACCTGCATTGCGTGTAACCAAGCATGCTTAGACCACACCTTTAATTTACAGCGTGCCACCTGTTTAGTGAACCCACAGGCATGTTACGAAACAGAATTGCAGTACATTAAAACTCATCAGCCGCAAAAAGTGGCTGTGGTAGGCGCAGGGCCTGCAGGCCTTACTGCGGCCACCATTGCTGCAGAGCGCGGCCACATGGTTACCTTGTTTGAAGCTAGCGGCCGTTTGGGTGGGCAGTTTAACCTTGCTGCACGTATTCCTGGGAAAGAAGAGTTTTGGCAAACACTGCGTTATTACGAGCGTCGTTTACAGCTTACAGGGGTGACGGTGAAACTGAACCATAGAGCGAGCAAAGAGGAGCTTGTTGAGGAAGGCTTCGATCACGTGATCGTTGCTACCGGTGTAACCCCGCGTATTCCAAGCATTCCTGGTGTCGACCACGAAAAAGTAGTGACTTACGCAGATGTGTTGAATAAAAAAGTAACCATTGGGCCGCATGTGGCAGTGATGGGGGCAGGTGGGATTGGCTTTGACGTGGCGCAATTTCTTGCCCAAGACGCCGACGCTGTGTCGCCACAGCCTATTGATGAGTGGAAGCGCGAGTGGGGGGTGGAAGATAACGATCCCGCTTTGCCAGGCAACCTTGTGCAAGCACAGCCGGCGCCTTCGGCGCGCACGATCCATTTAATTCAGCGCAAGAAAACGGGCCTGGGCAAAGGGTTAGGCCGAACGACGGGTTGGGTACACCGTGCCGCTGTGCGCATGAAAAATGTGCAGCAAATTGCAGGCGCACAATACGACCGCATTGACGACCAAGGCTTACACATTACTGTGGATGGGCAGTCGCGCTTGTTAGAAGTGGATCACGTGGTGCTGTGCACAGGGCAAGAATCGGTGCGTGAGCTGTATAGCGACGAGAAGCAAGGCAGCACACAGTTCCATATTATAGGTGGGGCAGATGTGGCGGCAGAGCTTGATGCGAAACGTGCCATTCGCCAAGGCGCTGAACTGGCGGCTAAATTATGACAACGATAAACCCCGCACAGCAAGCGGCACTAGTGGCCGCAGGTGTGTTCTTCCTGGTGGGCTTATTGACGGGCGTGTGGAAGTATTGGCACATGCACAGTAGGCAAAAGCGCGAACATTACTATATTGGCATAGCCCACCGTGCCAGCCTGATGTATGCCTTTGCTGCCCTGTTGCTTGAACGTTTTGCTGTTTTTAGTGTGTGGCCCGATAGGGTGAACCTATGGGCGGTACTGGCGAGTGTGTTGTTTTTTGCGTTAGCCATTGGCACTTATGCTGTGCATGGGTTGTTGCAAGATACCACCAACCAGCTCAAGGCACCCTATAAAGTTGGCCGCATACCCCTGCCAACAGCATTAGTGGTGGGGTTTATGCTGCTACTTATTTTGGCTGAGCTTGGTGGTTTTTTGGTGTTGTTTAGTGGTGCTTTAAGAGCTTTCTTATAGAAAAACCCGAGGCTAGTTTAAGCTCGGGTTGGGTTGAATTACTCTGTTAGTGTACACATTTGCGTGTCGTCGTCTTGGCCAAAGGCACCTTCATCGCCTTTTACGTGCCATTCCAAACCATCATCACTCACGTAACGAACGCCAGAAGCGGCAACGGCTTGTTGCATTAAGTGTTCTTGGCCATCCAACACTAGCACAGCTGTATCGCCGGCATAGGTTACGGAAAAGCTAATATCGTCTTCAGCACAGTGGTAGGTTTTAGCCGTCATGTTTTCATTGAAGGATTGCGGCTCGTCAGCGTTGTTGGCTACAGGCTGGTTGTCGCTACATGCCACCAGAAACATAGCGGCAACAACGGTGAGTGGAAAGGCTAATTTACCCATAATGATTCTCCATTGATCATTGATGAAGGGAAGAACAGTATGCAGCACATGGGCACTGCGGGCATACAGAGGGAAGGAGAAGTTTACGAAATTTTTGGCTCTACATGGGTTAGCCATGCAGAGCCAAAAGCACTTAGCGGAGCTCTTGTGAGCTAAGCCCAAGGATGCGGCGAGCAATAATGAGCTGTTGGATTTGCTGCGTGCCCTCGAAAATATCAAGAATTTTCGAATCGCGTGCCCACTTTTCCAATAGTTCGCTTTCCGTGTAACCAAGTGTGCCTGCTAATTCTGCACAACGTAGGGTGATGTAATTGCCCACGCGGCCGGCTTTAGCTTTTGAAATAGAAGCCTCAACCGAGTTGGGCTTACGGTTGTCAGCCATCCATGCGGCTTTTACTACCAACCAATATGCAGCCTCAAGTTCGGCTTCCATGGTGTAAATTTCAGCTTCGATGGCGCTTACGGTATCCACGGGGGCGCTGTAATCAAGGTTTACGTTGCTTTGCACAAGCTCGCGCAGCCGTTCTAGCGATGCACGCGCACAGCCCACGGCCATCGCTGCAACCATGGGGCGTGTGTTGTCGAAGGTTTCCATCACACCGGCAAAGCCTTTTTTAACATCTACCTCGGGGCTGCCAAGCAAGTTCTCCGCGGGTACGCGGCAATCGGTAAAGTTAATAGCGGCTGTGTCAGAGGCGCGAATGCCCAATTTCTTTTCTAAGCGCACAAGCTCCATGCCTGGTGTGCCCCATTCCACCACAAAGGATTTAATGGCTGCACGGCCTAGTTTGGGATCGAGAGTTGCCCATACCACAACACTGTCGGCGCGTTCGCCAGAGGTGACAAAGATTTTTTCGCCATTGAGTACATAGTGATCACCGTCTTTTCTAGCGGTGGTGCGAATGGCGGCTGAATCTGAGCCAGTGCCTGGCTCGGTAATTGCCATGGCCGCCCAAGAGCCTTTAAAGCGTGCAAGTTGCTCATCGTTGGCCACTGCAGCAATAGCGGCATTGCCCAGGCCTTGGCGTGGCATGGCAAGCAAAAAGCCCACGTCACCGTAACAGAGTTCCATAATGCCTAAGCAGGTGCTCATGTTGGCGCCGTTAACCACTTCGTTTTCGCCTGAGCTCGTAGCACGGCTAGCAGAGGAGGCTGATGCGCCGGCGCCTGAGCTTGGGTCGCCTTCACTAAAGCCGTCGAGTACAGAGGCGAGCATGTGTAGCTCTTTTGCCTCTTCGTGCTCTGCACGGTCGTATTTGCGTGAAATAGGGCGGTATACGTTCAGCGCCACTTGGCGTGCATTATTGATGATCGGTGCGAATTTCTTAGGTAAATCGATATTCATAGTGTCTTCCTTATCGTTATCTGTGGGTGAAGTGCGGCATTACAAATGTAGGCCGCCAAAAGCTACGCCCACAGCACGTAGGTCGCGGTACCAGCGCTCAACAAGATATTCTTTGGTGTAGCCGTGGCCGCCCAGCAGCTGTACGCCATTGGTGCCAATCTCCATGGCTTTTTTCTTGCATAGGGTGCGGGCTAAGTAGGCTTCACGCTGGAAGCTTTTGCCTTGCGCTGCGCGGCTTACAGCGCGCCATGTAAGCAAGCGCATGCTATCTACTTCAATAGCCATGTCGGCCACCATGAAAGCAACCGCTTGGCGATGGCTAATGGGTTCGCCGAACGCTTCGCGTTCATTCACATAAGGCACTACATAATCGAGTACCGCTTGGCTTGCGCCCACGGCCATAGCGCACCAAGCAAGAGTGCCTAAATCTACAAAGGCCTGATAATCAAATTCTTCTGTGCCCAGCACGTTATCGCGGCTTACGCGCACGTCGGTTAGCTTAATTGGGCGTTGTGCGCTAGCCAGGAGGCCCATGGTGGGGTCTTCGCCGATGCTGAGCCCTTCGCTGCCACCTTCGATAATAAACACACGTGGGCCTTGCTCTGTGTCTGCTGCCACTAAAAACAGCTCGGCATCTTTAGCTAAGGGGACCATTGATTTTTCCCCATTTAGCACGTAGTTGTCGCCATCTAGCACGGCTTTAGTAGCTAATGAAAGCGGGTTGAACAAAGGGGTGGGTTCTGCCACCGCGATGGTGGCCACGGGCGGCTTTTCATCCACAAAAGAGGGCAAGTAAGTGGCTTGTTGTTCACCAGTGCCCCAGCGTGTAATGGCATTGGCCACGCC
>Ga0079226_10000089_pt1 | contig 54493 bp, 53 predicted proteins | sample Poulit2014_FD_76345 | JGI IMG/M metagenome (GOLD analysis project Ga0079226, IMG submission 76345) | Agricultural soil microbial communities from Georgia to study Nitrogen management - Poultry litter 2014 | ecosystem: Environmental > Terrestrial > Soil > Agricultural land | place: USA: Georgia...
AAAAAAACTAATTACTACCAATTCAGAAATCAAAAACTATTCTTTTTTTAGAGAGGAAAATATTTTAGTTATCAATAGAGAAAATCCTATTATTGATAAAGGTTTTTTCACTACTCAATTTAAACCTTATAATCAGAAAGAATTTCAACTGTTTTCTTTAAATGAATGGATTAATGATATTTTTAAAGAAGAAAGAAATAAAATATCTACTTTTTGTGATGATTACTAAATCATTTTCATTAAGATTTAGATGTATAATTTTCTTAAAAAAAGCGATTAATTTTTATCCAAACTTTTTATTTATGAAAAATAAACTATATTTGACCTATTGTTAAACTAATAACTTCATCTAAAATCATGAAAAATTTAAAATTTATTGTAGTTCTTGCTTTAGCCATAATTTTTGTTGGCTGTAGCAGTGATGATGACAATGGAAGCGATAACAGCTTCTCCAAAGAAAATTTAATCGGAGTTCACAACTTGAAATCTTATAATAGTATTGATGAAAAATATACTATTATTGATGAAGATTTTGATCCGATTAAAACCACTACAACTTCTGAAGGAGATACTTTTAACCTTACTTATGACTTTGCAGAAAACAACGAAGTTACTTTAAATGGTAACTTTAGAGTTGAACAAGTTAAAGAACAAGGAAACAATTCTTCTGACACTACTTTTATTGTAAATTACAACAATGAAATATTAGATTACAACGCAAATGAAGAAGAAAAGACATTAACTATTGACGGAAAAAAATATGAAGTAAAAAACTTTAAAGCAAGTAGTTTTGAACTTCGTCATTCTGAAGAAACTGTTGATGACAACGGAAATACTAAAAAATATTCTGAGAAATTAAGATTTCAAAACTAATTGATTTTTAATTTCATATTACAGCAAAGCCATCTTTTATTAGATGGCTTTTTTATTTTAAAACCAAATCAGCAAAATGAAATTTTATATCCCCAGAAGCTGGTTTTTTAAAACAATCTTGATCTTTATCATCTGTCTTAGTTGATGGATAATATTTCTTTTCTACGATTTTATCTATTTCAAAATTTACAGGTTTTTCAAATAGTGGTCCATCATAAACAAAAGTGTGAAATTCTCCATTTTCTCCACAAGGATCCACATTTTCAGGTAAATCTTTTAAAAGCTTTTCATCTAAAATTCTTCCACAAAAAGAAGATTCTAAAAACTTATCATTTGTTGAAACAATAATCGCTTTATAACCTGCATTTAAAAAATCATGAATCTGAACTTTGGTGTCTTTTTTCCACAACGGAAAAACAGCTTTTAAATCAACAGATTTCAATTGTTTTTCCCTGTGTTCTTTTAAATCTTCTAAAAGAAGATCTCCAAACATAGCATGGGTATAATTTTCTTTTTTTAATTCCTCTAAATGAGCATTCATGATTTTATTATAATCATTTAAAGAAATATGAGGTTTCAAAAAAACAGGTTTTAAAGGAATTCCTATGTTTTCTGCTTGTTTTTGCATTAAATCTATATGAATTCCATGCATATTAACTCTTTTGTTTTCTTGATTAAAAGTAGTCAACAGTTTATCTACAGCATATTCCTTGTTTTCTTTTGTTTTATGCAATGCAAAGAGCGCGTCTTTCCCTCCACTCCAATTTAAAAAAGTCTTGTTTTTCATTTTATTTATTTTCGATAAAACTCTGTATCGCTAAATCATAACTTTGTAAACCAAATCCTGAAATAATTCCTTTTACATAAGGAGAAATATAACTTTTATGCCTGAATTTTTCTCTGGAAAAAACATTAGAAATATGCACCTCAACCACCGGAATATCAATGGTTTTTATTGCATCAGCAAGAGCGATACTCGTGTGTGTATAAGCAGCTGCATTAAAAACAATCCCTTGGTATTTATTTTCTGCTTGCTGTAAAACATCAATTAATTCTCCTTCAATATTAGACTGGAAATAAGTGAGTTCTATAGATTTAAAACGGAATTGTAATTCTCTAAAATATTCTTCAAAACTTATATTTCCATATATTTCTGGTTCTCTTTTTCCTAATAAATTAAGGTTTGGACCATTTAAAATAAGTATTTTCATCTTTACAATAGTAATATTCTTCAAAATATAAAAGTAATAAGAAAATTGAAGAAGTTTTTCTTTTCTGCTTAATAATACGTTCTTCTAAATAAACCCATTAAAGTTTCTACATCTAAAGAAATTATAAATCTGATTTTTTGTTCATAATGTTTTTGTGTTATTTCCCAACCTTGATTGGAATAAACAGGGAAAAACACTTCAAAATAATCTTGCACAAGACTTAAACGAATTCCAGAATCATAACGTAATTTAAAAGCTTTTTCTTTGTTTTTTATAGTGGCAAAATCTCCGTAAACAAATAATATATCTTTATAAAAAGAAGCACTGGTATTAAAAGCTGCTATCCAACTATTTGCAAAATGTGGAGCCAATCTTGATTTAAAACCTCCTTCAGATTCAATAAATTGTTGACTAAAAAAACCACTGCTTTCGCTTCTGCCATAATAATTGTAATCAAACATATAATCTGTGGGGCGATCCAATCCGAAACTGAAATAATCAGATTGGGTTTTATTATATAAAAAAGCGCCTGCAAATAAGCGAAATTCTAATTGTTTATTGTTTAAAAACAGTTTTCTATACTTTGTTCTAAAAGAAATTTTACTGAATTTTTTTCCGATTTGATAATCTACTAAAGCTGAATAATTTTCTATTAAATTTTTATTGGAATAAACATATCTCGCATTAAAAACATTATAGTTAGGTTGATCTGATAAATCAATTTCTTTTGATTGATCTCGATGAACATAAACATTTCTAAAAGATAAATGCTGACGTTCTTTATTTTTCAAATCTCGATGACGCCAACTCAAAGTTATATAAGGTGAAAACCTATGGTAAAAAGCATTTTCTGCATAAGAATATCTGTGTCCGACAAATCCATAAGCAATATTGCTTAAGTTTTGATTTCTAAACTGTTGATTGTATAAAAAATTGACTTTTCCTAATATATTTCTACTTTTAAATCCGTATTGTGGAGTAAAACTATAAGTCAAGTTTTTAGCTAAAATTGCTTCATTAGAGATTTGTGATCCTAAAACAAATCCATCATAAACATTATAAGAAAATTCTGGCATGATGAAAAACTGTGTATATCTTGAGTTTTCTACATCTTTAAACAACCTGAACTCCAAAGGTTTATTAAAAGGACTTTTTAAATTCTTATAATTATTTCTTTGATTAAATTCTGGAATTATTTTCTCATAATTTAATGCCAATTGGGTAATTTCTTTTTTAGGAATAGTTATTTCAGAAATATTTTTTGTGTTTTCAATCCAGGTTTTTGAAATAATTTCTTTGTTTTTCTTATTGATTCCATACAAAGAAATGGGCATGGAATTATTTTCTTTATTCTTAATTTTAATTTTTAAACTATCTCCTATTTGTTTTACTTTTTTGATTTTAAAATTTATTCTTTTATTGGTTTTTACATATTCCTCGAAAAACCAATTTATATTTTTAGGAGAATAATTTTTTAATGTTCTTTCAAAATCTTCTATTTTTACTTTTCTCTTTTGATAAGTCTGGTAAAAATTTTGAATAGAATTATCCAAGTTTTCTTTTCCGATAAAATCTTCTAAATATTTAAGTCCTATCCCAGCTTTAAAAGGATTGGCTATTTCTTGATTAAACTTTAATAAAAAATCTTTGCTTTCACTTAAAGCTTGATCTAAGTTTAATCTATTCATATTCATGAAAAAATATTGATATCTTTCATTGAAATTCATCTTTGCTAAATGCGTCCAACGCAAACCAATAACATCACTTAAATTTCCTATTAACTTTTGATCTGGATAATATTTTTCAATATAATCCATCAATAAATACGTTTGAAGCGCATTTAAAATCCATTCATTTTTTCTTTTATTTATCTGAAAAGAAGTAGATAAATATTTTTTTGTAATGGTTTTCATCATTTTTAAATCATATTGAAATTGATTTGAAAAAGGACGAACAAAATCTGGAAGTTGATTTAAACCATATATCGGACTGGATTTATATTCTGCTTCAGTTATTAATAATTGTTGATGTGGATAATCTCCTAAGCTTTCATTTAAAAAATTTAAGATTCTTTCCACTGTGTGCTGTTTTATAGAATCTGATAAAGATTTTTCTTTAATATTAGAAAACACTTTAATATTTCGGTATTTATAAACATCAAAAATATCTTGAGCAGTGATGGATAAATCAAAATGATTATATTTTTTTGCTTGAAGTCTTACTTCTTTATGAAATGAATTTGTTTTTATTTCTGTTTGATTCATTCCTGAATAAACTTGATATTCTTGTGGTATTTTCAATTTTATATCAATATCACTTAAAGGAAAAAACTCATCATTTAAATTTTTATGATTATAGAAATTCCATTTTCCATCATAAACAGCTGGAATTATCAACCAATGTTTGATGTGGAAATCTCTTAAATAATTTACTCCAAAATTAGTGTAAATATCATCTGGAATTCGCAAAGTATATTGCAGTTGAAAACTTGTATTTTCTCCTGGAGAAATATTTTTTTCTAAAGGTATTTTTATAATATCAGGGTTATTTCTTGGGCGAATCCAAGTTATATTTTTTTGGTTATTTTTTATAAAATCAACTCTGGTTTCTCCTCTTTGAGAAGATTCTGAAAAATGAAAACGCCTTATATAAACTGAAGAAAACTGTTTTCCTAAAGGAGAATTTTTATCTTTAAAAGCATTATTCCAGTCCAAAAGATAAAATTCTTTTAATTCATCTTTTGAAGTATTTCTGTAATTTATTTCTTGACTTATGGTGATGGTTTTACTTGCTGGACTCACCAAAGCTTCTGCGTTTATTTGAATTTGAGCAGTTGCTGAAGAAAAACAAATCAACATGATTATCAACCAGTTTTGTTTGATAAAAGCAGTTTTCTTTTCATATAAATTTTGAAAAGTTTTTTGTTGATAAAAATGAAAAGATTTCTTCATGTTTTTTATAGAAAAGCTGTCCTAAAATTAAAAAAAATGTTCCTTCTCTAAACTGAAAAGGAACATTTTATTTGTTTTCTATACCTAATTTTAAAAGTTTGGTTTTAATTCATAATGTTTGTAAAACTCATTGATGATTTCAATCACTTCTTCTGGAGTGTCCACTACTTGTAAAAGTTGAATATCTCCTGGACTAATAGTTTTATATTCTTCTTCTAAAACATTTTTAATCCAATCTAATAAACCTCCCCAATATTCTTTTCCTACTAAAATAATTGGAAAACTTTCAATTTTATCTGTTTGAATAAGTGTAACAGCTTCAAATAATTCATCTAAAGTTCCAAAACCACCTGGCATTACCACAAATGCTTGTGAATATTTTACCAGCATTACTTTTCTAACAAAGAAATAATCAAATTCTAAATTTTTATCTTTATCTACAAAAGGATTTTTATGTTGTTCAAAAGGTAATTCTATATTTAATCCAGCAGATGTTCCACCAGCTTCAAAAGCTCCTTTATTTCCTGCTTCCATAATTCCTGGCCCTCCTCCTGTTATAACTCCATAGCCATTTTCTGCAATCTCACTTGCAATTTTTACTGCCATTTCATAATATTTATCTCCAGGTTTATTTCGAGCAGATCCAAAAACAGTAACACAAGGACCTATCTCGCTCATGCGTTCATAACCATGAACAAATTCTCCCATTATTTTAAATAAAGCCCAGCTATCATTAGCTTTAATTTTACTCCAATTTCTAATCGGATTTCCTTTATTTGTTATACTCATATATTTTTGATTTTTTTCTGATTTTTCAAACTGATTCCTACCTGAAAAATAATTTTCAGTTTTTATTTTCAACTTGATAAATAGGGTTAATGATTTGCCGTATAGAAGTTGTTTTTACAATTTTCAATGAAAACATTTCAGTGTTTTTTTACTTTTTTAACTTCTATAAAAGCGAACCAATTTACGTAATTTTTAAAAACTCTACAATATAAAATTATTTTCAAAATCTTAAGAAGAGAATAATTCCATTTCTTGCTTTAAATAAGTGGCCGTAAAAGCTTTGTTTTTCTTGATGATTTGTTGTGGAGTTCCTGTTGCAACAACTTGTCCACCATTTTTTCCACCTTCAGGTCCCATATCTATAATGTGATCTGCTAATTTGATGACATCCAAGTTGTGTTCAATAATCAAAACTGTATTTCCTTTATCAGTTAAATCATTTAAAACTTTCATCAACACGCGAATATCTTCAAAATGCAATCCTGTTGTGGGTTCATCTAAAATATAAAAAGTTTTTCCGGTAGAGATTTTAGAAAGTTCTGTAGCCAATTTTACTCTTTGTGCTTCTCCACCAGAAAGTGTAGTACTTTGCTGTCCTAAAGTTATGTATCCTAAACCTACATCATTTAAGGTTTTTAATCTTCTATGGATTTTAGGAATATGTTCAAAAAAATCTGCTGCTTCTTCAACTGTCATTTCTAAAACATCTCCTATAGATTTTCCTTTATATCGAATTTCTAAAGTTTCTCTGTTGAATCTTTTTCCTTGACAAGCTTCACATTCCACTTGAACATCAGGAAGAAAATTCATTTCTATAACTTTTAAACCTGCTCCTTTACAAGTTTCACAACGTCCTCCTTTTACATTAAAGCTAAATCTCCCTGGTTTATATCCTCTGATTTGTGCTTCTGGAGTTTGTGAAAACAATTTTCTGATCTCATCAAAAACTTTGGTGTATGTAGCAGGATTTGATCTTGGTGTTCTTCCAATCGGAGATTGATCTATCGCTATTACTTTATCAATATGTTCTAATCCTTTTATGTTTTTGTAAGGTAATACTTCTTTTACCCCATGAAAATAATGATTATTTAAAATCGGATAAAGTGTTTCATTGATTAAAGTTGATTTTCCACTTCCTGAAACTCCAGTTACCAAAATCATTTTTCCTAAAGGAAATTTTACATTTACATTTTTAAGATTATTTCCTGTTGCTCCTTTTAATTCTATAAATTCTCCTGTTCCTTCTCTCAGTTTTTCAGGAATTTCTATCTTCTTTTTTCCACTTAAATATGCTGAAGTTAAAGTTTTGTGTTTTAAAATTTCTTTCGGCGTTCCTTCGCTGATGATTTTTCCGCCATGTTTTCCTGCAAAAGGTCCAAGATCGATTACATAATCAGCATTTTCAATCATTTCTCTGTCGTGTTCTACTACAATTACAGAATTTCCTACATCTCTTAAGGTTTTTAAAGAATCTATGAGTTTATCATTATCTCTTTGGTGTAAACCTATACTGGGTTCATCTAAAATATATAAAACGCCTACCAGTTGTGAACCGATTTGTGTGGCTAATCTTATTCGCTGTGCTTCTCCTCCTGATAAGCTTTTAGAACCTCTTGCTAAAGCTAAATAAGTTAATCCTACATCGACTAAAAACTGTAGTCTTGTTTTGATTTCTTTAATGATTTCTTCCCCAATTTTCAGCTGAGTTTTGCTGAGTTTTTCAGGTAATTCTTCAAACCATTCTGTGAGTTCAAGAATATCTTTTTCTACTAATTCTCCTATATTTAGACCATCAATTTTGAAGTGTAAAGCTTGCTTTCTCAGTCTTGTTCCTTGACAATCTGGACAATTTACTTTTTGCATAAAAGATTTTGCCCAGCGTTTTAATTTCCTGGATTGATTATTATAATAAGTATGTTCTATGAAATTTGCAATTCCCTCAAAATCAATTCTATATCTTCTTTTTACTCCTAATTCTTTAGAATCGACTTCTAATTTTTCTTTTCCACCATATAAAATCATTTCTAATCCTTCTTTAGGAATATCTTTGATTTTATCAGTTAATTTAAAATCATAGCGTTCAGCAATCAACTCAAGTTGTTTGAAAATCCAATTTCTTTTCGGTTTTTCATAAGGAGCTAATCCTCCATTTTTTATAGAAATATTTTTATCAGGAATAATTTTTTCTTCTTTGACTTTATATAAAGTTCCTATTCCATTACAAGTAGGACAAGCCCCTTTTGGGGAGTTAAAAGAAAATGTATTCGGTTCTGGATTTGGATAAGAAATCCCTGTAACGGGATCCATCAAAGAACGACTGAAATATCTTGGCTTCTCTTTTTTATGTTCAAGAATCATCAACACATCTTCTCCTTGATTCATCGCTGTACTAATGCTTTCTAAAAGTCTTTTGTCTTGCTTTTTATCTTCGGAAATTTTCAATCTATCGATTACAATTTCAATATCATGTGTTTTGTATCGATCTATTTTCATTCCTTTTTCTATATCTCGAATTTCTCCATCAACACGAACTTTTAAAAATCCTTTTTTAGCAATTTGCTGGAAAAGCTCTCGATAATGTCCTTTTCGTGAACGCACCACAGGCGCAAGAATATTTATCTTCTTATCAGCGTAATCTTTTTTAATTAAATCTTTAATCTGCTCATCGTCATAACTGATCATTTTTTGATTGGTGTTATAACTATAAGCTTCCCCAATTCTTGCATAAAGCAAACGCAGAAAGTCATAGATTTCAGTGATTGTTCCCACCGTACTTCTTGGACTTTTACTGGTGGTTTTTTGTTCAATAGCAATAACGGGAGATAACCCTTCAATTTTATCTACATCAGGTCTTTCTAAACCTCCTAAAAACTGACGCGCATAAGCGGAAAAAGTTTCAATATATCTTCGCTGTCCTTCCGCATAAATTGTATCAAATGCCAAAGAAGATTTTCCTGATCCGGAAAGTCCTGTGATTACTACTAATTTATCTCTGGGAATAAGAACATCAATATCTTTAAGATTGTGTTCTCTTGCGCCCAATACTTCAATTTTTTCTTCGAATTTTTTCATAATAAAAGAATAGCAAAGTTATTGAAATTGCACGAACTCTTTTGCTACTTGAGGAAAGTTTTAAGAGTTTGGTTTTGATGATTTTTCATGGATAAAAAAATCCGTAAATCTATTTGACTTACGGATTTTTATTATTTTGATATTTCATTGGGAATTAACCCATGATTTCTTTTACTTTTTTTCCAATTTCAGCAGGAGAATCTACCACGTGAATTCCACATTCTCTCATGATTTTTTTCTTTGCTTGAGCTGTATCTTCGCTTCCTCCAACAATTGCACCAGCGTGCCCCATTGTTCTTCCAGCAGGAGCAGTTTCTCCAGCGATAAATCCTACGATAGGTTTTTTAGATTCGCTTTCTTTATACCATCTTGCTGCATCTGGTTCTAATTGTCCTCCGATTTCACCGATTAAAACAACTGCATCTGTTTCTTCATCTTCAATCAGCATTTTTACTGCTTCTTTAGTTGTGGTTCCAATAATAGGATCTCCTCCAATTCCGATTGCAGTAGAAATTCCTAAACCTTCTTTTACAACTTGATCTGCAGCTTCATAAGTTAAAGTTCCCGATTTAGAAACTACACCAACTTTTCCTTTTTTGAAAACAAAACCAGGCATAATTCCTACTTTAGCTTCTTCAGGAGTAATAACTCCAGGACAGTTTGGCCCAATTAAAGTACAATCGTGTTGTGCTATATAATTTTTTACTTTAATCATATCTTGAACAGGAATTCCTTCTGTAATTGTAATGATTACTTTAATTCCTGCATCAGCAGATTCCATAATAGCGTCAGCAGCAAAAGCAGGGGGTACAAAAATAATACTCACATTTGCTCCTTCTTTTTCTACAGCTTCTGAAACTGTGTTATAAACTGGTCTGTCAAGGTGTCGCTGCCCTCCTTTTCCTGGAGTTACTCCAGCAACCACATTTGTACCATATTCAATCATTTGTTCTGCATGAAATGTACCTTCACTTCCTGTAAAACCTTGAACTACTATCTTTGAATCTTTATTAACTAAAACGCTCATAAATGTATTTATTTTTATGCCTCGCAAAGATAATTTTTTTAAACTAATCTTAAAGGCTTTTAGCCTATTTTTTAAAGATATTTATCATTTTTGTGACTTATTCTTTTATTCCTTACTTATAAAATTCATTTTATAGATTTTTTACTGTTGAAAGAAAAAAATTATCTTTTTCTTATTTTTCAAATTTTATTTTAAAAAAACCGATAAAATTAACAAGATTAAAAGCTTATTTTTAGATTAACTTTGGTAATTTCGCACGCAAAAGAAATTAACAATAAAAATTATATATTTATGAAAGTTACAGTTGTAGGAGCAGGAGCAGTTGGTGCAAGTTGCGCTGAGTATATTGCTATGAAAAATTTTGCTTCTGATGTGGTTTTAGTTGATATCAAAGAAGGTTTTGCTGAAGGTAAAGCAATGGATTTAATGCAAACAGCTTCTCTTAACGGTTTTGATACCAGAATTACAGGAACCACAGGAGATTATTCAAAAACTGCAGGTTCAAAAGTTGCTGTTATCACTTCTGGAGTTCCAAGAAAACCAGGAATGACCCGTGAAGAATTGATAGGAACAAACGCAGGAATCGTAAAAGATGTAACTGAAAACTTATTAAAACACTCTCCAGATGTAACCATTATTGTGGTTTCTAACCCAATGGATACGATGGCATATTTAGTTCACAAAGCTTTTGATTTACCAAAAGAAAGAGTAATTGGAATGGGAGGTGCTTTAGATTCTGCAAGATTTAAATACAGATTAGCAGAAGCTTTAGAAAGCCCAATTTCTGATGTTGACGGAATGGTAATCGGAGCGCACTCTGACACAGGAATGGTTCCTCTTCTTTCTAAAGCAACCAGAAATGGAGTTCCTGTTTCTGCTTTCTTAGATCAAGAAAAACAAGATTATGTTGAGCAAGAAACCCGTGTTGGTGGAGCTACTTTAACTGGACTTTTAGGAACTTCTGCTTGGTATGCTCCAGGTGCTGCAGTTTCTGTTATGGTTCAAGCAATTCTTTGTGATCAGAAAAAAATGATTCCTTGTTCTTTATTATTAGATGGAGAATACGGACAAAAAGATATTTGTATGGGTGTTCCTGCAATTATCGGAAAAAATGGAGTAGAAAGAATTGTTGAAGTTGAAATGACTGAAGACGAAAAAAGAAAATATAATGAAGCTGCTGATGCTGTAAGAAAAGTAAATGCCGCTTTAAATCTATAAGATTTCTTTAATCTTAAATGTAAAAAACCTCAATAGTAAATTTTATTATTGAGGTTTTTTATTTTGATTTTTCTACTTTTAAAACTGAACTTTCAGCATTCTGTATTTTCCGAAAATATCTTTTCTAAAGAAATAATTTTTAATTTTAAAATCAGCTAATAATATTTCTAATTCTTCTTTTAAATATTCATTAATTTCAAAATATAATTTTCCGTTTGACGTCAAATTATTTTCTGCAAATTTTAAAATTTTACGATAAAACAATAAAGCATCATCGTTTTCAACAAACAAAGCTAAATGCGGTTCATGTTTTAAAACATTTTCTTGCATTTTTTCTTTTTCTAATTCACGAACATAAGGCGGATTAGAAACAATTATATCAAACTTTTCAGCTGCGCTTTTTTCTGCTAAAATATTTTTCAATTGAAATTCTACTTTTGCTTTATTTATTTCTGCATTGTTTTTTGCTGTTTCTAAAGCTTTTTCTGAAACATCCCAAGCAAAAACTTTTGAAGATTTTAAATTCTTTGCCAATGAAATTGCTATACAACCACTTCCTGTTCCGATATCTAATATAGAAGAAGATGTGGGGTTTTCTTTTAAAATCCAATCTACCAACTCTTCTGTTTCTGGTCTGGGAATTAAAACATTTTTATCCACTTTAAATTTTAATCCATAAAAATCAGTTTCTCCAATAATATATTGAATGGGTTCACTGTTTTTTAATCTTTTTAAAGCATTTTCAAATTGTTTTTCTTCTTCTTTTGAAAGATTAATTTCTGGTTTTAAAACCATTTCTAATCTTGATAATCCTAAGAATTTTTCAAACAATAAGTTGAGAAAAGATTCTATTTCAGTTTTAGAGAATTTTTCTTTTAATTCCTGATGAAATCTTTCTTTTATTGATTTTATCAAAGTAAAAATATTTTTTATAATCTAAAACTCACTCCTGCTATGGGTCTAAATCCATTTGTAAAAACATCGGACTTATTGCTGTATAATAAATTATACATTATTCCTGCGTAAAACTGAACTGGTCCAGAATTTCTATATCCTGCTCCTACCCACAAAGCATTTTCATCAAAATTATAACTTTGATTTGTAGAACGATTTTTACTACTTCCTCTGAAATATTCATATTGTAATCTGGCAAAAAACTCAGGAATAGGATAAAAATTCAAATAAGGTCCTACATTAAATAAATGCTGTTTTGTGTGGGTTCTTTTTGCATATTGATATCCTGTGGAAACTCCAGCTTCTAAGCTTTCAATAATTTTATATCCTACAAAAGGAGAAACAGAAATACCCACATAATCATTACTACCAAAACTCATTCCCACTCCTCCTCCAACACGCCATGGTTGTGATGTGGTTTTATTTCTCACTGTTGATTTTGTGGTTACTCTTTTTCCATTTCTAATGGTAGTTTGACTAAAAACGCTGGTAGAAAAAAGTAAAACCAATAATAAAATAGTATTCCGCATGGTTTTTATTTTTTATATTATAAAACTCAAAGATAAGCTAAACTTATTTTCAATTCTTTTTTTATTAAAAAAATCCAAATAGATTTTTGATTAGCTTTGTTCTTGTTTAGCTTTTTTAATTAAGTTTGACTCGTGGAAATTGCAGAAAAATACATGAAACGTTGCCTGAAATTGGCAAAAAATGGTTTAGGAAAAACCTATCCCAATCCTTTGGTGGGAAGTGTTATTGTTTGGAAAGATAAAATCATTGGAGAAGGTTGGCATCAAAAAGCTGGTTTACCTCATGCAGAAGTCAATGCTATAAATTCAGTAAAAGATAAATCTAAGCTTAAAGATTCTACTTTATATGTGAATTTAGAACCTTGTAGTCATTATGGAAAAACACCGCCTTGCAGTGATTTAATCATCAAAAATAATATTAAAAATGTAGTTATAGGAAGTGTGGATCCCAACCCTGAAGTAGCTGGAAATGGCGTAAAAAAACTGCAGCAGTTCTGTGAAAATGTTAAAGTAGGAATACTCAACAAAGAATGTGAAGAACTCAACAAGAGATTTTTCACTTTTCAGCGTAAAAAAAGACCTTATATTATTTTAAAATGGGCAGAAACTCAAGATGGTTTTATTGCGCCAAAAACTCAAGAAATTGGAAAACCCACCTGGATTACCAATCCGATTTCTAAACAATTAGTACATAAATGGCGAAGTGAAGAACAAAGTATTTTAGTGGGTTTAAATACGGCTTTAAAAGATAATCCACAACTCAACACCAGATTGTGGGCAGGAAAAAATCCTGTTCGTGTTTTAATTGATAAAAATCTAAAATCTTTATCTTCTCTTATTACTTTACATCTATTGGATGATAAAATTAAAACTATTGTTTTTTGTGAAAACCCAGTAGAAAGCAAAGAAAACTTAATTTTTGAAAAAGTAGATTTCAAAGAAAATCCTCTTCCACAAGTTTTAAATGTTTTATATCAATATAATTTACAATCTATTATTATAGAAGGAGGACAAAAAACTTTACAATCTTTTATCGATGCAGATTTATGGGATGAAGCCAGAGTTTTTAAAGGAAACTCTTATTTTAAAAATGGGATAAAAGCTCCTGAGTTAAATTTAATTCCTTATAAAAAATCAAAAATAAACACAGACTACTTAACATATTACATAAATAATAGCAGTTTTTAAGAGAAATAAATCTATTTTCAATGAAATATTTCTATTATTCGTAATAATATCTTATCTTAAAGGAATTATTAACCATATAACCTTTTAAACTATGTTAAGAAAAATACTTTTATTACTGCTTTTTATTCCTTTTGCAGTGTTTTCTCAAATCTTAGAAGAAGATTTTGACGACATCACAGACTTAGATAATAAAGGATGGCAACAAATCAATTTAAGTGAACCTTTGGGAACAACTGATTGGTTTCAAGGAAGTTCTGATACTTTTTCCAGTCATGAAGGAGCCGCCGATTCCTATATTGGAGCAAATTATAATAACTCTGTAGAATTTGGAGGAATAATCAGTAATTGGTTGATTACTCCTACTGTAGAAGTAAAAGATGGAGACCGATTAAGCTTTTGGTCGAGAGTTCCTGATGGCTCTATTTGGAATGATCGTTTAGAAGTGAGAATGAGTACAGATGATTTAGTTATCCCTTCAGATGATGTTGATGATGTAGGATCTTTCACTGATGTAGAATTAGTGATTAATGAAGATATGGATTTAAGTTATCCTGAAGAATGGACAGAATTTGAAGTCATTGTTTCTGGAATTGGAGAAACCCCTCAAGAAGTCAATTTTGCTTTTCGTTATAATGTAGATAACTCATCAGGTGATGAATCTAATTATATCGGAATTGATTCTGTTGTTATTGAAGAGGAAGACAATAATAATGAAGAAGGTTGTGAGTGGACTATTCATTTATGGACTTTTGAAACTTTTGCTGATGAAGTAACTTGGGAATTAAGAGAAGGAGAAGATGTTTTATTAGAAGGAGGTCCTTATGAAATAACTTTTGAAGAAAACTTAAGTGTAACTGCAGAAGGTCCTGTAGAAGTTTATATTAATACTGTTGGAGAAAACAATGATAATGAAGTAAACTTTACACTTGCAAATGAAAATGGTATTTTAATTTCTGAAACCGTTGAAGGAGGAGAAGAAGTTACTTTTTCTGATTTTGAATGTTCTGATGAAGGAGAAGATATAGCAGATGATTATTGTATTCCTGCATTAGATTGTAGTGATGCAGATATGATTACAAACGTAACTTTTTCAGGAATTGATAACGATTCAAGCTGTAGTGATAATGGATATGGTAATTACACAGATCAAATAGCTGAAGTAGTTGCTGGCGAAACTTATCCTATTTCTGTAAGCGTAGGTGATGGTTGGGAATCTGAATCTGTTTCTGTATGGATTGATTTTGATAACAGTGGTACTTTTGATGAAGATGAATTTTATTATATTGGAACAGGAAGTAATGAAGCACTTACCAATGAAATTGATATTCCGGAAGATGTTGAAGATGGAGAATACAGAATGAGAGTACGTGTTGCTGCTGTTGGCTCAGACGATGCAACTTGGGATTTAGCTTGTGATACAGCAGGTCAACTTTTTGGTGAAACCGAAGATTATACAGTTAGCGTTGGAGATATGGGAGTTTCAGATTATGATAAATTAAGTTTTTCTTTTTATCCAAATCCAGTTAAAAATGTTTTAAACATTCAAACCGATGCTGAAATTAATTCAGTAGTAGTTTATAACTTATTAGGACAGAAAGTAATTGAAAGTAAGCATATTAAAAATGGTGAACTTCAAGTTGATACCTTAAATTCTGATACATATATTGTAGAAATTGAATTTGTAAAAGGGCAAAAAGAACGCTTCAAAATCGTTAAAGAATAAATTATATTTTATCTTTGAAAAGCTCCGATTAATCGGAGCTTTTGTTTTTTAAATATTTTACTTTTAACCTTCCCAACAAATGAAAAACATATTTTTACTCTTCTTTTTTATATCTTGTTTTGCTGTTTCTCATGCGCAGCTTTTACAAGATAAAAAACCACCTACTCGCGCAGATAGTTTAAGAGGCGGACTTTCAGCTGAGCGAACAAATTTTGATATTTTAAAATATAATTTAGCGGTTGAAGTAAATCCAGAAGAAAAATATATTTCCGGAAAAAATGAAATCACTTTTGAAGTATTGAAAAATGCTGAAAAAATTCAGTTGGATTTATTTGAAAATATGCAAATTGACTCCATTCTTTTTCAAGGGAAAAAACTAAAGTATAACAGAGAATTCAATGCTGTTTTTATAGATTTTCCTCATGTTTTAAAATCAGGAGAAATTCAAAAGTTAGATTTTTATTATTCTGGAAATCCTAAAATTGCTGAAAATCCACCTTGGGATGGTGGATTTATTTTCACAAAAGATAGAAACGGAAAAGATTGGATTAGCGTTGCCGTGCAAGGGATTGGTGCAAGTTTATGGTATCCTAACAAAGATCATCAAAGTGATAAACCTGAAGAAGCTGAAATTCATGTTACTATCCCAAAAGGTTTAAAAAATATTTCAAATGGAAGATTGATAAAAAAAGAAGAATTACCAGATGGAAAAACAACTTGGTCTTGGAAAGTTTCTTATCCGATTGACAGTTATAATTTAGTTTTAAATATCGGAGATTACGCTCACTTTTCTGATAAACATGAAGGCATTGATTTGGAGTATTATGTTCTTCCACAAAATTTAGAAAAAGCAAAAAAACAGTTTGAACAAGTCAAAGAAATGTTGAGTTGTTTTAATGAAAAATTCGGAGAATATCCTTTCAAAAGAGATAATTATAAATTGATTGAAACTCCTTTTTTAGGAATGGAACACCAAAGCGCAGTAGCTTATGGAAATAATTTCAGAAATGGATATTTAAGCAAAGATATCTCCAATTCTGGAGTGGGTTTAAAATTTGATTTTATCATTATTCACGAATCTGCACATGAGTGGTTTGGCAATAGTATTACTGCTGAAGATATTGCAGATATGTGGATTCATGAAGCTTTCACCTCTTATGCAGAAGCTGTTTTTGTGGAATGCAAATGGAATAAACAAGAAGCTTTAAAATATTTGAACGGTTTACGAAAAACCAGAATTGCAAATAAAAATCCTATTATTGGTCAATATAATGTACACCAAGAAGGTTCAGAAGATATGTATTATAAAGGAGCAAATATGTTGCATACTATAAGAACAGTGATCAATAATGATAAAAAATGGTGGAAAATCTTAAAAGATTTCAATGAAGAATTCAAATATAAAACTACCAACTCTGAAGAAGTTATAGCTTTTTTTGATCATCAAACTGATGTGAATTTAAAACCTATTTTTGAGCAGTATTTAAAGTTTACAAAAATTCCTGAACTTCAATTTAAAAAAGATAAAGGAGAAATATTTTACAGATGGGAAGCTGATGTTGTCAACTTTGAAATGCCCATTAATATTGGAATCAATAGAAAAACAAAACGTATTTATCCTACAAAATATTGGCAAGTTTTAGAAGAAAAAGCTGATTTACGAAATATCTCAACAGATAAAGTCAATAATTATATAGATTTCAGAGTTTTTAAGTAATTCAAGAAATATTTTAAATATAAACTCAATTCTGTATCTTCGATTTTTTAAATTAAACTGAATTTTATGATGATTGAAAAAATAGCTCAAACTATTCGTCAAGCAGATGAAAATAAAATTGCTTGTCCTCCTATTCGTTCTTTACTCAAAGAAAAAGACCTTAACAATGCTTATAAAATTCAGCAGATCAATATTGCTCATAAAATCAAAAACGGACAAAAAGAAGTAGGAAAAAAAATCGGATTAACTTCTAAAAAAGTTCAAAAACAATTAGGAGTAGATCAACCAGATTTTGGAATTTTGCTGAATGAAATGCAAATAAAAAACAATGCTGATATTTCTTTTTCTGAATTGATGCAACCCAAAGCTGAAGCAGAAATAGCTTTTATATTAAAAGAAGATTTAACCCAAGAAGAAATCAGTATAGAAGATGTTATTTCTGCTATAGATTATGCTTCTCCAGCTATTGAAATTGTGGGAAGTAGAATTGAAAATTGGAATATTCAAATTACAGATACCATTGCTGATAATGCTTCTTCAAGTCATTTTGTTTTGGGAGAAGCTAAAGTAAAAATTGAAAATATTGATTTAGAAAACTGTACAATGCAACTTTTTGTAAATGAGGAAAAAAAATCTGAAGGAAACGGAAAAGCTTGTTTAGGAAATCCCTTAAATGCAGTTTTATGGTTGGCAAATAAAATGAAAGAATTAGGAAATCCGCTTAAAAAAGGAGAAGTTATTCTTTCTGGAGCTTTAGGGCCTATGGTTTCTCTTGCTGATAAAGACAAAGTAAAAGCTGAAATTGAAGGCTTAGGAAAAGTTTCTTTTTCAGTGAGTTAAGAGATATCACCTATATTATTTTCATAATTATCAATGTTTTATTGTAAAATTTGATACTTTTACAATTCTAACCTTAATATAATTACATTATGAAAAAGTTATTTGTTGTATTAATTGCATTTTTATCTTTCAGTTTTGCAAAAGCTCAGGACACAGGAGTAAAATTAGGTGTTCACTTAGATATTCCTGTAGGAGACGCCAGTGATATTACCTCTATTGGTTTTGGAGGAGATATAGCTTATATGTTTGATATTTCTGAAGAGTTTAAAGTAGGGCCAAGTATTGGATATTTAAATTATACAGGAAAAAAAGAACACGGAGAAAAAAGAGATAATTTAGGTTTTGTTCCTATTGCAGGAAGTGCTAAATATAGTCTTGCTGAAAACTTTTTTATCGGTGCAGATTTAGGTTATGCTATTGGTGTTTCTCCAAGTTATAACAAAGGAGGTTTTTATTATTTACCAAAATTAGGATATCAAATCGATCTGTTTGAAGCTTATGTAGGTTATAAAGGAATTTCTAATAAATTTGAAGCTTCTGAAGATTTTATGGGTTCTACTTTTTCTGTTTCAAAAACTGAAAACCTTGGAGCTATAGTTATTGGTTTTAATTATAATTTTTAAATAATTAAACTTTTATAATTATCACATTATTTTATAAAAAAACGTCCAAAAAATAAATTTTGGACGTTTTTGTTTTGATTAAAAATCGAATTATTTACGTTCTGGTTTAGGCTGTAAAGCTTTTAAAGAAACTTTTTCTTTCTTTGTTCTTGGATTAAAACCAAAGTATTTTACATCAATAATATCTCCTAAACTCAATACATCAGCAACATTTTCTATTCTTTTCCATTGTAGTTCTGAAATGTGTAATAAAACTTCATTCCCTGGTGCTTCTGTATATTCTACTACCGCTCCAAAATCAAGGATTTTTACTACTTTCACTTCATAAATACTGCCTTTCTGCGGTTTGAAAGTAATTGCTTTTATCTTTTCTAAAACTTTATCAATTCCTTCTTGATTTGTACCTAAGATTTCAACAATTCCATCTCCATCATCATTTTCATTAATTACAATTTCTGTTTGTGTAACTTCTTGTAATTCTTGAATGGTTTTTCCACCAGGTCCAATTAAAGCTCCGATGTAATCTCCAGGAATAGTTTTTGTAACAATTTTTGGTGAATGTTCTTTAACCGTTTCTCTTGGTTCAGTAATTGCTTTTGCCATCTGATCAAGAATATGTAAACGACCTTCACGAGCTTGACTTAAAGCTTTCCCCATGATTTCATAAGATAATCCTTTCACCTTAATATCCATCTGACAAGCAGTAATTCCATCTTTTGTTCCAGTTACTTTAAAGTCCATATCTCCAAGGTGATCTTCATCTCCAAGAATATCTGAAAGCACAGCATATTCTTCTCCTTCTGTGATCAATCCCATTGCGATTCCTGAAACTGGTTTTGCTATTTGAATTCCAGCATCCATCAATGCCATAGAACCTGCACAAACTGTTGCCATTGAAGAAGAACCGTTAGATTCTAATACTTCTGAAACCACTCTTACCGTATAAGGTGAGTTTTCTGGCATAACTTTCTTTAATCCGCGTTGTGCTAAATGCCCATGTCCTATTTCTCTTCTTGAAGTTCCTCTTATTGGGTAAGCTTCTCCTGTACTGAAAGGAGGGAAATTATAATGTAAATAGAAATTTTCTTCTCCTTGGTGCGTAGCTAAATCAATTCTATTCGCTTCTCTTGATGTTCCTAAAGTAGCTGTAGCTAAAGCTTGTGTTTCTCCACGAGTAAACAAAGCAGATCCGTGTGGAGAAGGTAAATTGTTTACCTCACACCAAATATTACGAATATCCGTAGTTTGACGACCATCAAGTCGTATGTTTTCTTTTAAGATTAAATCTCTTACTGCTTTTTTATGAGCTTCATTGAAGTAACGAGAAATCATTTCTCCTTTTTCTTCTAATTCTTCTTCAGAAAAACCAGCTTTAATTTCTTCTTTTACTTCTGCAAATGCTGTTGAACGCTCTTCTTTATGTGTATTTTTCTTAGCGATTTCATAGCATTTTTGATAAGCAGTTTCAAAAATACTTTTTTCTAAAGCTTCTTCGTTTGTTTCTCCTTCATATTCACGAGTTGCTTTTTTTCCAACTGCTTCTGCTAAGCGTCTTTGTGCTTCACATTGTTTTTTGATGGCTTCGTGAGCAAATTTTATTGCTTCCATCATTTCTTCTTCAGAAGCTTCATTCATATCTCCTTCTACCATCGCAATACTATCTTCAGAAGCTCCTACCATTACATCCATATCAGCTTTTGCCAAAGTTTCTCTTCCTGGATTAATGATAAACTCTCCGTCAACACGAGCCACGCGAACTTCAGAAATAGGATATTCAAAAGGAATATCTGACAATTGAATTGCTGTTGAAGCTGCTAATCCTGCCAAAGCATCTGGCATTACTTCTTCATCATGAGACATCAACTGAATCATCACTTGTGTTTCATATTTGTAATCATTTGGGAAAAGAGGTCTTAACACACGATCAACTAAACGCATGGTCAAGATTTCTTCATTACTTGGTCTTCCTTCTCTTTTGATATATCCGCCTGGGAATCTTCCTGCTGCTGAAAATTTTTCTCTATAATCTACAGTTAAAGGAAAAAATGGCATATCGCTTTTTTCATGACTTGAAACTACTGTACAAAGCAATACTGCTTTTCCCATAGTAACCACAACAGATCCGTGTGCTTGTTTTGCTAATTTTCCTGTTTCTAAGGTAATTTCTCTACCGTCTCCTAAATCTATGGTTTCGGTGAATACTTTAGGTATCATAATGTTTTTGATTTAATTAATAAAATTTCCGTTTTTCTCGACGGCCGAGGTTGTGTTGTGTATGGGTAATATCAGCCAATGAAGATGGGCTTTAAAAATAAGAGTGATAATTTTACTCTGTAGTTTTAGCTCTCTAAATTACAAAATAATTTTAGAAGCAATGCTTTTTAAAACTTAATTTTATTTCTATTGAATTAAAAAAGGGGTGAATTTCACCCCTTTAGTTTTCTCTTTAAACTTATTTTCTTAAGCCTAATTCTTTTATAATTTCTCTATAACGAACAATATCTTTTTTGATAAGATAATCTAATAGACGACGACGTTTTCCTACTAAACCTACTAAAGCTTTTTCTGAGTTGAAATCTTTAGGGTTTTCTTTTAGGTGTTTAGAAACGTGAGCAATTCTTGCGGTAAATAAAGCAATTTGCCCTTCTGCTGAACCTGTGTCTTTTTCGTTTTTGCCGTATTTAGCAAATAATTTGTTTTTTTCTTCTTGTGTTGGATACATGCCAATATTATTTCAATGATTATTATGTATTAAGATAGATTTTCTATCAGGGCGCAAATATAGTTTTTAATTTTGATTTATAGCCCTTTGTCTTAAAAAATTATTCACTAATTTTATTAAATTTCAAAAATCCTAATTACTCCTTGGTAAAATTCATCTGGTTTTTCTGCATGAACCCAATGTCCAGCATCTTTAATAGTTAACAACTGACTTTTAGGAAAATGTTTGTTCAATAAATCTCTATCTTCTGCATGAATATATCCTGATTTTTCTCCTTTGATGAAAAAAGTTGGTCCTTCATATATAGCGTCTTCAGCAATAGAACCAGTTACTTCTTCATATTTTTCTTTTAAAACAGGCAAATTCATCCTAAAATCTAAAATTCCTTTTTCTTTCCAATACAGATTTTTTAATAAAAATTGACGCACTCCCCAATCTGCAATATGCTTTTCTAAGCTTTCATCAGCTTGTTTTCTTGAAGTCAGTTTTTCTTCACTTAAAGCTGTGAGTCCTTTTAAGATTTCATCATGATGAGGCGGATAAGATTTTGGCGCTATATCTACCACTATCAAAGCTTCTACTAATTCTGGTTTTTTAGTAGCCAATTCCATAGCGATTTTTCCACCCATGGAATGTCCTATAATAATGACTTTTTCTAAATGATGATCTTGACAATATTCAATTAAATCATCTGCCATCAAATCATAATTAAACTTTTCTGAATGCGGACTTCTTCCGTGGTTTCGCTGATCTACTAAATGTACTTCAAAATCATTTTCTTCAGCAAACTTTTTTCCCAAAGTTTTCCAATTATCCCCCATTCCAAAAAGCCCGTGGATAATTAATAAAGGTTTTCCTTTTCCTGCTATTATATTAGAGTGTAATTTCATTTTTTTAATCTCTTAAATAAGTTAAATAACGCAAGATAACTTTTTCTAATCCTTCATATAAAGATTCAGATATCAATGCATGTCCGATAGAAACTTCTGAAAGATGCGGAACATTTTGTTTGAAAAACTTGATGTTTTCTAAAGATAAATCATGTCCTGCATTTACTTGTAAACCACAATCAACAGCTACTTTTGCACAATGCGCATAAGGTTTTGCCGCATACTGATTTCCCTTAGCATATTCCACTGCAAAATTCTCTGTATAAAGCTCTACTCTATCCGTTCCTGTTTTTGCAGCTGCTTTTACGATTTCAGGATCAGGATCAACAAAAATAGAAGTTCGTATTCCATTTTTCTTAAACTCTTGAATAATATCAAATAAATAATCTGTATATTTTATAGTATCCCAACCTGCATTTGAAGTCAAAACATCCTCCGCATCAGGAACTAAAGTAACTTGTGTTGGTTTATTTTCCAACACCAATTTCATAAATTCTGGATTTGGATTTCCTTCTATATTAAATTCTGTAGTTACAATAGGTTTTAAATTTCTTACATCTTCATAACGAATATGTCTTTCATCTGGACGAGGATGAACAGTGATTCCCTCTGCCCCATAGCTTTCAATTTTTTTTGCTGCCTCAATTACATCAGGAACATTTCCTCCGCGTGCATTTCTAATGGTAGCTATTTTATTAATATTTACACTTAGTCTTGTCATAACTCTTACATTATATAAATAAATGCAAAAATACAAAGGTTTAAAGGCTTATTGCATATTTTTTTGTTTAATTTGTCGAAAAGAAAAAGGAAATGACAATTTCAGATGTTATTATAAATGATATAGCACTTCAACCTTTAAGTGAAAAGCTGAGTAATCTCAAAAAAATCTTTGATGAATTGACTTACTCTCATCTTCCTATTGCAAAAGATGGTATTTACTTAGGTTGTATTTCTGAAAATGATGTGCGTTGTTTTGAGGCAGATAAAGCTGTAAAAGATTATCAATATGCACTCAGTCCTTTTTTTGTTAGAAACAATGATTCTTTATTAGATATTTTAAAGGTTTTTACAAAGAACAGCACAAATTTAATACCTGTTTTGGAAGAAGAAACCAATACTTATTTAGGATATATTGAATTGATTGATATTCTGGGAATTTTAGAACAAACTCCATTTTTTTCTGAAGAAGGAAATATTATTGTGGTTGAAAAAGGCGAAAAAGATTATTCTTTTAGTGAAGTTTGTCAAATTATAGAATCCAATGAAGGAAAAATTTATGGTTGTTATATCAATAAATTTTCAGATGGAATAGTTCAAATAACATTAAAAATAAATCATTCAATGATGAGTGAAATTCTTCAAACTTTTAGAAGATATGATTATAAAGTTATCAGCCAACACAAAGATGATAATTTCATCCAAAGTTTGAAAGAACGCTCCGATTACCTTAACAAATACCTCAACATTTAAATTATGAAAATCGGAATTTACGGTCAGTTTTATCATAAAGATTCTGAAATTTTTATTCAGCAACTTTTTGATTTGCTTGAAAAGCAAAATATCACATTTTTGGTAGAAGAAGGGTTTTCTAAAATCATTAGAGAAAATGAAATTATAGATAAAAAATACTATAATTTTCCCACTTTTGAAAAACTCGACAGTTCTTATGATCTTTTATTTAGCATTGGCGGAGATGGAACCATCTTAAAAAGCGTGAATTTTGTTAGGGAATTAAATATTCCTATTGTTGGAATCAACACTGGAAGATTAGGTTTTTTAGCTACTATCCAAAAAGAAGAAATAGAAAACTCTTTAGAAGCTATTCTCAAAAAAGAATACAGTATTTCTAAACGAGAATTACTCTGTTTAACCACAGAATCTGAAAAAGAAAAAAATCAAAAACATTTTGCTTTAAACGATATTGTAATCAATAGAAAAAACACTTCTTCTATGATTACGATAGAAACTTGGCTTGATGGACAATATTTAAACGCTTATTGGGCTGATGGGTTGATCATCACCACAGCTACGGGTTCCACAGGTTATTCTTTGAGTTGTGGCGGACCGATAATTTCTCCAGAAACTGGAGCTTTAGCGCTCACTCCTATTGCGCCACATAATCTCAATGCAAGACCTTTGATTATTCCCAGTAAAACAGAAATTACTTTACAAGTAAAAACAAGAGCTGATGAATTTTTAGTTTCTATGGATTCTGATATGATCAGTTTAAAAAAAGGAACAAAATTAAAGATAAAAAAAGCCCCTTTCAATATCAATTTAGTGATGACAGAAGAAGGAAGTTTTATTAAAACCTTACGTCAAAAACTATTATGGGGAAAAGATAAGCGAAATTAAAAACAATAAATCACCTATAAAAAAGTTTTATTCAGTAAACCCATGAAAAGCTCTCAAAAATAACCAGAGAGAAAACATAATTCCTATATTTGCAAACTTTTAGAAACCATATGAGATACTTAATTGTAGCTTTTTTTATGCTTTTTTGGATGAACACAACCCAAGCACAGATTTTTGAAGCTGGCCCTTATGTTGGGGGTTCAAACTTCATTGGTGATGTTGGCGCTACAGATTATATCAATCCAAACAGCTTGGCTTTTGGAGGAATTCTAAAATGGAATAGAAGTCTTAGACATTCTTGGCGGTTAACTTTAATTCATACCCAATTAAAAGCAGATGACGCAAATTCTAATGAACTGCGTCGTCAAGAAAGAGGATATTCTTTTTCTAATGCTTTGACGGAACTCAGTGTGGGAATGGAGTTTAACTTTTGGGAATGGGATATTTATGATATTAATCAAAAAATAACTCCTTATCTTTCCACTGGAATTTCAGGGATTTTCACGCATGATTTATATCTTACGAGCCAAGATGAATTAAAAACAAAAAAAGATAAATTTGGAGTTGCTATTCCAATGATTATTGGTGTAAAAGGAAAATTAAGCAGGCGTTTAACCCTTGCTGTTGAAGTTGGGGCAAGAATGACTTTTCATGATAATTTAGATGGAAGTAATCCTAAAGAATATGGAGGTAAAAATGATTACCCCGCTTTTGGAAATAAAAACACGAATGACTGGTATATGTTTTCTGGAGTAACGCTAACTTATGTTTTTGGACGTAAACCTTGTTATGACACTTTTTAAATGAGTAAAAAAGATAAAATAAACACGGAAAATATTCCCAACCATATTGCAGTCATTATGGATGGAAATGGACGTTGGGCTAAATCTCAAGGTTTTAAACGTGTTTCAGGACATAAAAAAGGAACAAGAGCAGTTAGAGAAACTGTGGAAGCTTGTGCTGAATTGGGCGTAAAAAACTTAACGCTTTTCACTTTTTCAACAGAAAATTGGAAACGCCCAAAACTTGAAGTCAGAACTTTGATGGAATTATTGGTTTCTTCTTTAAAAAAAGAACTCAAAACCATGATGGAAAATAATATCCGTTTAACTGCTATTGGAAAAAGAGACCTTCTCCCCTCTTCTGTGCAAAGAGAGCTCGATGAAGTCATCAAAAAAACTGCTGATAACAAACACATGAATTTGGTTTTAGCTTTGAGTTATGGAGGTAGAGAAGAATTGATTAGAGCCACCAAACGCATTAGCGAATTGGTAAAATCTGATAAATTAAACCCTGAGGATATTACAGAAGAAACCATCAAAGAAAATCTTTATAATCAAGAACTTCCTGATGTAGATTTAATGATTCGTACGGGTGGTGAAGAACGCATCAGTAATTTTTTGCTATGGCAAGTTGCCTATGCAGAATTGTATTTTACAAAAACTTTATGGCCTGAATTTAGAAAAAACGATCTTTATCAGGCTTTAATAAATTATCAAAATAGAGAACGTAGATTTGGAAAAATCAGCGAACAACTATAATTCACATATGTATAAAAAACTATTCTTTCTTTTCATTATTTTTTTATTTTTCTTGAACTTTTCTGCTAAAGCTCAAGATATGAACCTTGGAAATGGAAAAGAATACACCATTGCAGATATAAAAATCACAGGAACCACTAACTATAACGAGCAAACCGTTATTGCTTTCACAGGGTTAAGAAAAGGACAAAAAATAGATATCCCTGGAGATAAAATCAGCAATGTGATTAAAAAACTATGGGATCTTGATCTTTTTAGTGATATTAATTTTTATGTCACCAATATAGAAGATGATAATATTTATCTTGAATTGGAAATTATCGAAGTTCCAGAATTAGATGATGTAGTGGTTACAGGATTGAAAAAAGAAAAACGCAAAAAGAAACTCGTCAAAAAAACAAAGCTAAAATCTGGAAAGAAAATCACAGAAAACCTGATAGCAAATACAAGAAGGCAAATTCAAAATGATTATAAAGAAAAAGGTTTTCTTAATGCCAGCGCTAAAATCAGCACAAAAGAAGCAAAAGATACTACAGACAGCGATGTTAAAAAAGTAGATTTACACATAGATGTTGACAGAGGGAAAAAAGTAAAAATCAAAGAAATAAACATCAGTGGAAATGAAGTTTTCAGCAATGCTAAAATTAGAAGGCAAATGAAAACCAAGCGTAAAAGATTTTTAAGATTTTACAAACGTTCTAAATTCATCACAGATACTTATAAAGAAGACAAAGAAAAAATCATTGACAAATATAAATCCGAAGGATATCGAGATGCAAGAATTGTTTCTGATACAATGATAAAACTCGATGATAAAAACATCGCTTTAAATCTTGAAATAGAAGAAGGAGAAAAATATTATTTTGGAAAAATCAATTTCTTAGGAAATAATAAATATAGCGACGAACAACTTCATCAAATCTTAAGAATTAATAAAGGAGACACTTATAATGGTGTGCTTTTAGACAAACGTGTGGCTGACAACACCAAACCAGATGCAGATGATATCACCAACTTATATCAAAACAATGGATATTTATTCTCTCAAGTTAATCCGGTAGAAACAAAAGTTTATAATGATACCATAGACTTTGAAATCAGAATTTTTGAAGGAAAAATAGCACATTTCAACAATGTTTATGTTACTGGAAACGACAGAACAAATGACCACGTTATTTATCGTGATTTACGTACGCGTCCTGGACAGCAATACAGCAAACAAGATGTAGTAAGAACAGTTCGTGAATTGGGGCAATTAGGATTTTTTGATGCTGAGAAATTATCTCCTGAATTTGAAAATGTAGATCCAGAAAGTGGAACTTTAGATTTACATTATGATGTAACAGAAATCGGATCAAGCCAAATCGAATTACAAGGTGGTTATGGTGGAGGTGGTTTTGTAGGTACTTTAGGACTTTCTTTCCAAAATTTCTCTATTAAAAACATCTTTAATAAAGATGCTTATCATCCTTTACCGATGGGAGATGGACAGATTTTATCTCTACGTGCACAAGCGGCGAGTTTCTATCAAACTTATAGTATTTCTTTTGAAGAACCTTGGTTAGGAGGTAAAAAACCTATTCGTTTATCTACTTCTTTTTCTCATACTATTGAGAACTATTATGATTATTACACCAGAAGAACTGACAGAAGTCGTAGATTTAATATCACAGGAGGATCTGTAGGATTAGCGAAAAAGCTACAATGGCCTGATGATTATTTCACCTTATCTGGAGCGCTGAGTTTCCAACATTATGAAATGAAAAACTATAATATTGGTTTATTTAATTTCCCTGATGGAACAGCCAATAACTTAGCTTTCACTGTTGCTCTAAGTCGTGATAATACTTATACGAATCCTATTTTCCCAACAGGGGGATCTAAGTTTACAGTAAGTGCAAAATTAACGCCTCCTTATTCTTTATTTAATGGCGTAGATTATGGAGGATTAAAAGATGATCCTGATTACCAAACGCATGGAGAACCAGATGCTACAAAAATTGATAAAAAACGTTTCAATTGGTTAGAGTATTACAAACTTAAATTTGAAGCAGATTGGTATAATCAATTGGTTGGAAAACTGGTTTTAAGAACACACACAGACTTCGGATTTTTAGGAGCCTACAACAATAAAAGAGGTATTCCTCCGTTTGAACGTTTTTATGTGGGAGGTGATGGTTTAGGAACTTATTCTTTAGATGGAAGAGAAAATATCCGTTTAAGAGGATATCCTAACCAATCAATAACTCCAATAGATCGAGATCCAGCTTCTGGAGCAACCCGAAATGATGGTTCTGCGATTTATAATAAGTTTACTATGGAGCTTCGTTATCCTATTACTTTAAAACCTCAAGCTTCTATTTATGCTTTAGGTTTTGCTGAAGGAGGAGCTGCTTGGGAAAGCTTTAGAGATTTTGATCCCTTCCAGTTAAATCGTTCGGCTGGTTTTGGAATTCGTATCTTTATGCCACAATTTGGATTGTTAGGGTTAGACTTTGGATATGGTTTTGATAAAATCCCAGGTACTCTTGAAACTAAAGCAAATGGTTGGGAAACGCATTTCATTATTGGTCAAAACTTTTAATTATCTTAGTACAGTATTTTCAATAATAAAACTGATTATGAAAACAAAGCTATTAACCACGCTCATCATCTTATTGTTTTGTTCTACAGTATTTGCACAACGCGAACAAAACAAAATAGGATATATCGATATTGATTATATCTTAAATGAGCTTCCTGATTTTAAAGAAGCAAACAATGAGCTAAACCAAAAGATAGAAACTTGGAAAGGAGAAATCGAACTTAAACAAGAAAAAATCAGAGGTTTAAAAGAAGATCTTGAAAATGAACGTCCACTTTTAACACAAGACTTAATTGATGAACGTCAAGATGAAATTGATTATTACCAAAAAGAACTGCAAAACTATCAACAAAAACGTTTTGGCCCTGAAGGAGATATGATTGCACAAAGACGTCAAATCATGCAACCTATCCAAGATGAAGTTTTTAACGCAGTACAAGAAATTGGAGAAAACAGAGAATATGATTTTATTTTCGATAATTCTACAGATGCTTTAATGTTATTTTCTGCAAAAAGACATGACATCAGCGATCAAATTTTAGCAAGTATTCGTAGAAATTCAAGAAAATTATCAGGTCCTCAAAAAGAAGATTCTTCAAATAATCTTGATGAATACAAATCTGTAAAACAAGCTCGACTTGATGAAGAAGCAGAAGAAGAAAGAGAAGCCATCAAAAAAGCAAAAGAAGATGAGCGTCAAGCTATGATGGATGCTCGTCAAAGAGAAAGAGATTCTATAAGAGCTGCCAGACAAGCAGAATTTCAAGCCAGAAGAGATAGTATTCAAAAACAACGCGATGCACAAAGAAACCGCAATAGAAATCAAACACAACAAGTGGAAGATAAAACAGAAGATTTAAAAGAAGTTAAAAAATCTCCTGCGCAACAAGAAACTCCACAAAAAGAAAATACAACCAATCAAAATTCAGCTGAAGATGCTCGAGAAAAACTAAGAAAACAACAAGCAGAACAAAGAGCTGCTGCACAAGAAAAACGTCAAGCTCAACGTGATTCCATTCAAAAAGTAAGACAAGAAGAAGCTGAAAAAAGAAAAAAACAAAGAGATTCTATAATTCAGGCACGGAATTTGGATAGAGATAGTCGTAAGAAATAAAGTTATTCTTATTTTTGCAAACAAATTAAAAAAACAAACATTTATTATTAACGCTTAATTTATTAATCATGAAACATTTAAAAATTGTTCTTATAGCCTTATTTACATTTGGAGCAATCAGTTTTAGTCAAGCACAATCTAAAATTGCCCACATCGATTCAAATCAATTGATTGAAGCAATGCCAGAATTTCAGGATGCAAGATCTCAGATGACAAAACTCCAAAATTCTTACAAATCTCAAATTGAAGATATGCACAGAGAATTGCAAGAAAAAAGTGAGCGCTATGAAGCTGAAGTAAGCGAGCAAACTGATGAAGAAAATGAAAGACGTATGGTTGATTTCCAAGAATCTCAACAACGCATTTATGAGTTTCAGCAAAAAGCTCAAGAAGAATTAGAAACTAAACAAGAAGAATTGTTAAGTCCTTTGTTTGATAAAGCCGAAAAAGCTATCAAAAAAGTTGCTAAAACAAATGGATATGATTATGTATTAGATTCAACTGAAGGAGGAAATGTTTTAGTTGCAGACGGACATGACATGCTTCCTGAAGTAAAAGCAGAATTAGGAATTTAATTCTGAAATAAACTAAAAATTAATTTTAGTTTTGAAAATATTCTTATAGCTAAAAAAGATATTTTTTATATTTGTAAAAGCACTCTATTTTAGAGTGCTTTTTTATTTACATGATTAGATCATAACTGAAATGTCAAACGCAAAATCCATAGGTATTTTTGATTCAGGAATTGGAGGCACTTCAATTTTTCATGAAATTCATAAACTTTTACCCTTAGAAAAAACTATATATCTTGCTGACAGCAAAAATGCTCCCTATGGACAAAAAACCATAGAAGAAATCATTGCGTTGTCTTATAAAAACACAGAAAAACTGCTTGAAATGAATTGTAAAATTATTGTAGTTGCTTGCAATACTGCCACTACAAATGCAATTCAAGAGCTTAGAAAAAAATACGACATTCCTTTTATAGGCATTGAACCTGCCATAAAACCAGCTGCACTACAAAGCTCTAAAAAGAAAATTGGAGTTTTAGCCACCAAAGGAACTTTATCAAGTGAATTATTTTCTAACACTTCTTCAAAATTAACTTCAGATATAGAGATAATAGAAGTAATAGGAAAAGGTTTAGTCGAAAAAATTGAAGCAGGAAAAGCTAATGATGATTCTACTTACAAACTGCTCAAAAAGCTTTTAAATCCTTTTTTAAAACACGAAATAGATTATTTAGTATTAGGTTGTACACATTATCCTTATTTGATTCCACAGCTTAAGAAAATTCTTCCTACTCAAATAAAAATTATAGATTCTGGAAGAGCTGTTGCGCTTCAAACGAAAAAAGTTTTACAACAGCATAATAACTTAGCCACCACTTCACAAGGAAATCCTGTTTTTTATAGCAATAAAAATCCCCGAATTCTCGAAAGATTTATCCGGGGAAAAGATTTTAAAATCAGTTATCTCGATTTTTAATTCACTGAGATTATTGATTAATAGTAGGACAACTACAACGGTATCTGTCTCTGCTCTTACCAAAGTTATATCCTAAAGTAACTTGATGATATCCTGAGTTATCCATCACTATATTATTAGCTTGATAGCTATACGTATATGCAAAAACGAATCCTTTATAGTTCAATCCTAAAAATGGCGTTACATATTGTAATTTTTGTGTGCTTGCAGAAGAGGAAGAAAGATCTCCTTTATTATACTCTGCTCCGTTAAAGCTTCTTCTATACGAAAGTCCACCCCAAAGCTGTCCCCAATCAAAATTATAATAAGCTTTTCCGTTGATATCTCCTAAAAGTTCATTAGTTACTTCTTTATACTGAAACATTACAGAAGGTTCAAAACTCCAGTTAGAATAATTTGGAACAATATTATAAGCTAAAGAAAGTAAATATGATCTTTGATTATCCGTTTCAAAATCTTCTGAAAAAATATCTCTTTTCTGTGGAATTAAATTTTTTACTGTTGCGTGTGCAGAAAATTCTAAGAAATAATAAGACATTCCAAAATCTACATTCAGATAAACATCTTTCTGTTTATTTCCTGAAATAATTGGGTCTGAAGGTTGCCCTGGTCCTATCAAATCTGATTCATCTAAACTTTCTTGTGCAACTCCTACATTTAATCCAAAAGAAAGTTGATTCAAATCAATTTCATCTCTTGACATCAAAATATGATAAGCAAAAGTTCCAAAAAAACCTTGTTGAGAAAATCTTCCGTTTTTATCATTATACAAAATTCCTCCTACTCCTACTCTACTATCTCCTATTCTACCATTTGCACTCAATGTTTCAAGGTGTGGCGCATCATCAACATCAAACCATTGTGTTCGTCCTGTTAAACGAATTTTACCATGTTGTGCTGCTCCAGCCATTGAAGGATGTAGTAAGTGTAAATTATCTGTCAAATAATCTGAATAAACAGGAATTCCTCTTTCTTGTGAAAACACTACAAAAGGAGTGCACAAGAGTAGAAATATTAAAAAGGTTCTATTAAGCTTCATATATAATAGATGTGAATACTTTATTAATTTAAATTTTCGCAAATACAGCGCTTTATTTTTCTAATTATTGCTTACATAATCAGTAAAACAAGCAACTCCATCAATTGATTCTTTTAAATGAGCCGTAAATATATTGAATTCATTGTATATCTTTTAATATTTTTGTGTAAATTTTTTTAATATGGCTAATTTAAATATAAATACATCAAAAACTCAGTTTCCAAATCTGAGAAAATTCAGCATAAATTATTTTTTTGTTAAACACGGAAAATACAAGTATGACAACCCAGAAGAGGCGGAAAACTCTCCTTTAGCTCAACTTATTTTCTCCTTGTCTTATGTGAAAACGATATTTATTGCAGAAAATTTTGTTGCAGTAGAGATTTTATATGAAAATCTTTGGGAAAAAGCAGAAAAAGAAATAAAATCTAAAATTAAAGAGTTTTTAACTTCTAATATTAAAGCAATCAAAAATGAACCCAAGGTTTTTCCAGTAGAAGTTTACACCCAAATGGATCCTAATCCAGGATCTTTAAAATTTGTAGCAAATAAAAAATTAGTATTAGAAAATGTTCAATATGATTTCAATAAAGATTTTTCTGAATCTCCTTTAGCTACAGCTTTATTTGAATTTGAATATGTCAAAAGAATAGAAATTGAGCATAATTTTATAAAAATCACCAAAGGCGGAGCTGTTCAGTGGGATGAAATCACTATGGAATTAAGAGAATTTATCCGAAAATATTTAATGCAAGGAAAAGACATTCTTCTTCATCAAGTGGTGGGAGATTTAAAATAATTAAAAAGAGGCTTGAATTTTATAATCCAAGCCTTTGTTGATTTTATCAAAGCTTTTGTTTAGCTTCTTCATAAAAATCTTGAAAGAGTTTTAATAAATCTATATTAGATTTTATCAAGTCTTTTGTATCCAATAATAAGCCAAAATAAAGTTTAGTGTTTTTTCTACTACTTTTTGTGGTTCTAATACGTTTTATCTGTTTTTGAATCAGTTCAGAAACATCATCTAAAAGATAAGATTTTTCTCTGATGATTTTATTGATATTCTGAAAGGAATGTGCATCAAAAATTTCTATGGTATCTTCAAAAAGAAGATTCATTTCTCTTCCTAATGCTTTTAAATCTCTAATTTGGTTAAATTTTAAATTCTTATGATTATTGTTGACGTGGTCATAACTTGCTTCTGTGATATCTTCTATGGAATCTACCATGTTTTCTAAATAATCTAAAAATAAAATATAGAATTTTGTAGCTTCAACAGAATCTTCTTCCATAGATTTTATCAAGTTAAAAACATTATCATTTAAAGATTCTACTCGATTTTCAATTTTCTTGATCTTTTTTCTGTCCTTTTTTAGTTTTGCTAAATCATGATATCCCAAATGATCAACAACTTTTGCATAACGTTTATTTATTCCTTTTAAAACTTTAGAAATATTATCTGAAATTTCTATTGTAATTTCATTAATCGTATAAATATCTTGTTGATTAAATCTTTCTTTACGTTCTTTTTCTTTGATTTCTTTAGAATGTAAAATCGTACTTCTTACCACTAAAAATATAGCTAAAGCTGAAAGAATTACAATTGCAACTACTCCGCCAAACCATAAAATTGCTGCAAATAAAGCAGCAACAAAAAATGCCACAAAAGCTGTAGCAAACCAACCACCTATTACATTCAATACTCCCGTAACTCTATATACTGCACTTTCTCTGTCCCAAGCCCTATCAGAAAGTGAAGTTCCCATAGCTACCATAAAAGTTACATAAGTTGTAGATAAAGGTAATTTCATAGAAGTTCCTATGGAAATCAAAATTGCTGCAACTACTAAATTTACACTGGCTCTTAAGGTATCAAAGGCGGGTGCATCTATTCTTTTATCTACATAAATCGGATCTGGAGTTTCAAATTTTTGTCCAATTTTAACACGCATTCTTTTGGGTAAAATAACATTTACTGCATCGATTAAAACAATGGAATATCTTACAATAATTCTTGCAAAATTATTGGGTTCAAATTTTTCTGTTCCTTCTCCTTGACGAGATAAATTTACCCCTGTTTCAATAACTGTTCTTGCTTTCTTAGAAAACCATAAAGTAATCACCATTATAGCTCCTGCTAAAGCTAAATAAATCACAGAAGCTCCTGGTGCTTCTTCATTCAAGCCTTCTACCAAAAATTCTGAAGGTGCTATTCCTGAAATTAAATATTCTGCTCTCCATAAATCAAAAGCATCTTTTGCTGCCAAAGGAACTCCGATAAAATTCACCATATCATTTCCTGCATAAGCTAAAGCTAAAGCAAAAGTTCCGATCAATATAATAGCTTTTAAAATATCTTTTTTAAACAAAGACATGATTATTTGAGAAATAGCTGACCAAAACAAGAAAAGAACCAATAAAACAACAAGTACATTTTCTGCTAAATAAGTTTTAAAACTCTCTGGAATAAAAGCCAATCCGCTCAATCCATTTATCAGGATAAAATAAGTTAAAGAAGTCAAAGATACGCCTCCGAAAATTGCGCCTACAGCTTTTATTTTTTTCTCATATCTAAAAGTAAAAATCAATCTTGATAAATACTGAATAGCTGCACCAAGCGCAAAAGCTATCAAAACAGATAATAAAATTCCGATGATAATTTGAAATACTTTAGAAGTGTTTAAATATTCCATTACCATATTATAACTCACTCCTGAATCGTAATTTTTGATAAATGCGATGAATGCTGCTGCTCCCAAAAGTTCAAAAACAATAGAAACCGAAGTAGAAGTCGGTAAGCCCAGCGTATTAAAGAAATCTAAAAGAATAATATTAGCTAAAATAACAGCTAAAAAAATAAGCATGACTTCATTAAAATAAAACATGCCTGGATTAAAAATTCCATTTCTTGGAACTTCCATCATTCCTGTTGAGAAAACTGCTCCAATCATTACCCCAACACTGGCAACGGTAAAAATCGTTTTTAAAGAAGCTGCTTTAGAACCAAAAGCTGAAGTTAAAAAATTTACTGCATCATTACTTACTCCAACCACTAACCCGGCGACTGACATCCCCACTAAAACGGTTAATATTAATATATATATTGATTCCATAAATAAAATTCAAAAATGCAAAAATGCTGATATGATTCGGTTTTTTATAGAAAATGATGTTACCAAATTATTAAGTTTGAATTTTACTCACTTCATGAAAAACAAAAAATTTGTTTTCAATATTTTATAATTTCAAGAAAATTATAGAGTGATTTCCAATAATTCCGCAGTGGTTGTTTGCAATTCAATCTGATTGATTTCTGCTGGAATCATAACTGTTTCTCCATAATTTAAATGAAGCGTATTTTCTGCAGTTTTGATTTCTACTTGACCTTTTACACACATAAAAACAACAAAAGAATCTGTTTGACTATAATCGAGTTTTAAATTTTTGGTCAAGTTTATTTTTTGAGTAGTAAAAAACTGATTTTTAACCAGTTTTTTAAATTCATTTTTTGAAGAATCATAAGTTATTTTAAATTCATCAAACTGAAAATCAATTGCTTCTAAAGCTAACTCTGTGTGTAATTTTCTGGGTTTTCCGTTTAAATCTTTTCTTTTCCAGTCGTATAATCTATAAGTAATATCTGAACTTTGTTGAATTTCTGCTAATAAAACTCCTTTTCCTATGGAATGAACCAATCCTGGTTTGATATAAAAGACATCTCCAGGTTTTACTTTTTCAAAATTCATGATTTTTTCAAGATTATCATTTTGAAGGTGTTTTAAATAATCTTGTTGTGTTGTTCCTGGAATAAATCCAACATAAATTCCTGCGTTTTCTTCCGCTTGTAGAATATACCACATTTCAGATTTTCCAAAAGAATTGTGGCGTTTTTTAGCTATTTCATCATTTGGATGAAGCTGAAGAGATAAATTCTGATCTGCATCTAAGAATTTAAATAATAAAGGAAATTTTTCTCCATAGGTTTTATATATTTTTTTACCTACTAATCTTTCCTTATAAATTTTTAATAATTCAGTTAAGTTATAATTTTTTAAACTTCCGTTTTTTACTTTAGAAACACTATTTTCTATTGCGCTTATTTCCCAACTTTCTCCTGTTTTATCAAAATTGGTGTTTTTTTGCAAGATGGTTTTTAGCTTTTCTCCACCCCACACTTTTTCTTTTAAAATAGGTTGAAATTTTAAGGGGTAAAGCTTATTCTTCATTATGTATTTCTTTTATGGTATCTAAAGCTTTTTCAACATGTCCTAAAACTCCTAACTGACGAAATCTCATTCTTAAAATTCCTTTTTTATCAAAAACTAAGGTTTCACGTCCGCCCATCAAACCTAAAGCTTGTTTTTTGACATTTAATTTTTCAGCAATTTCTCCTTTTTCATCAGATAAAAGTCTAAAAGATAATTCTAACTGTTCATGAAAAGCTTGTTGTTTTTTCACAGAATCTGGACTTATTCCAATTATTTCTGCATTGAAATATCTAAAAGTATGTTGTGAAATATTAAACTCTTTTGCTTCTTTTGTACATCCTCTGGTAAAACTTTTAGGATAAAAATAAAGCACTAAAGAATTCTTCCCAATAAATTCTTGAGAATTAAACGTTTTTCCTTTATGATCTTTTACCGTAAACTCCGGTATTTTATCCCCTATTTTAAACATAATGTACTTTGTTTTTTAAGTTAAGTATTCATAATACTTTTCAAAAATAATTTTAAACCAAGCTGTAAATTCTTCTGGATTCGATTTTATTTTAGCTTTGATATCCTCTGGAGTCATCCATTTCCAATCTGCTACTTCTTCTGGATTTAAATTTGGTTCTTCATTATATTTTCCCACCAATACATGATCAAATTCATGTTCTGTCAATCCATTGTCAAAAGGTGCTTTATAGATAAAAGAAGTTACATGTTCTATTTCTGTTTGAAATCCCATTTCTTCTTGAAGACGTCTCACTCCTGCTTCTTCAACTGTTTCTCCCTCTCTGGGATGACTGCAACAAGTGTTTGTCCATAAATTAGGAGAATGATATTTATGAGCTGCTCTTTTTTGAAGCATGATCTCATTTTTATCATTAAATACAAATACAGAAAAGGCACGATGTAACAAACCCTTTTCATGAGCCTCAATTTTTTCCATCAAACCAATGGGCTCATCGTTTTCATTAACCAGAATAACTTTTTCTTTTTTCATAGCCTACAAAAATACGAAATAGATTTGGTTAGTTACCTATTATTTCATTTTTGAAGCAGACTTTTTTAATTATTCAGGTAAAATCAGTGTTTTTACAGAAAAAACAGAAAGATTGGTTAGAAAGTGAAGATAAAATTACAAAATATTAAGCAATTATAAAAATATATTAAAATATCTCTTATTATTTCTTTAGCTTTTTTTCCATTTTAAAGTTTCCATCAGCTTTCTCATATCGTCTTTTAAGTATTCTGCTGCTGGATAAATAGAATCATAATTTGGAGTTCTTTTGAAGTAAACTGAACCCGTCATAAAATGTTTTGTACTATCTGTTAAGTAAAATTGTGCTTGAGAAGCTGCATTTCCTGTTACCGTATAAAGCATTCCATAAGTATCATTTGCTTTATTTTCATATTCATCGCCAAAAATCTCATCTGCTTTTATGGTGTGTTTTAAAGGAAGATTTTGTGCATCTGATAAAAGTTTATCAATATTATCATCTACTTTTTCATAAGTAATATAGATTATTCCTTTCATGCTTCCATATTCTATATTAAATCTGCAAGGATCTCCTACCACAGATTTTAAAACAGCATCTTTATTGACTTCAAAATCATAAGGACAATCTCTGGATAATTTTTGGTATTCAGCTTCAGGATAATCTAAAGCAAGAAATCCTTTGGGTTTAGGTTTATAATTTTCTTGACAAGCCCAAAAAAAAATACAGCCCAATAATAATCCTATCATTTTTTTCATTTTCTTGAAAATTTTATCTGAATAATTCTTCTTAAATCCACTGCTTCTATAGTAAAAGTATAGTTTTCAAATTTTATAACATCTCCTATTTTAGGAAAAGTTTCGTTGATTTCTAATATAAATCCAGCAATGGTTTCTGCTTCTCCTTTATTTTCTTCAAATAAAGTATTTTCTTCAATATTAGCAATTCTATAAAAATCTACCAAAGAAGTTTTTCCTTCAAAAATATAATTGTTTTCATCCATTTTTGAGAAGAATAAATCATCATCGTCGTATTCATCACTTATTTCTCCTACAATTTCTTCAATTATATCTTCCATAGTAATCAATCCGCTTGTTCCGCCATATTCATCTACTACAATTGCCAAATGAATTTTCTTGATTTTAAATTCATTCAGCAAATCATCAAGTTTTTTATTTTCTGGAACAAAATAAGGTTCTCTGATTAATTCTTGCCAATTAAATTCTTTTTTTTCTAAATAAGGCAATAAATCTTTAACATATAAAATTCCGATAACTTTATCTAAACTTTCTTCATAAACAGGAATTCGAGAATATCCTTTGTCAATGATTTTCAAAATAATTTCTTGATATCCCTCTTCTTTTTCCAAAGCAAAAATCCCAGTTCTGGGTTGCATTACTTGTTTTGTATCTGTATTTCCAAAAGAAACAATGCTTTGTAAAATCTCTTGCTCTTCTTCTGTGGTGTCTTCTTCATCTGTCAAATCCAAAGCATGAGACAATTGATCTACACTTAATCCGGTGTTAGATCTTCCTAATTTTTTCTGAATTACATTGGTAAAAGAACTCAAAGGAACATTTAAAATTCTTAAAGTTTTATCTAATAAATTTAGTGGAACCGCCATAAAATTAGCAAATTTCACATTTTGACGAGTGGCATATATTTTTGGTAAAATTTCTCCGAAAAGCAATAAGATAAAAGTTACGATTACAACTTTTAAGACAAACTCCAAATTTACTCCATAAAAAACCAAGTCTAATCCTGAAAAAATATCATCTCCTAATTTATCAGAAAGCAAAACAATTGCAATATTTACAAAAGTATTTCCAATTAAAATAGTGGCTAATAATCTCTGCGGATTATCCAGAAGATTTGCTAATATTTCCTGTTTTGTAGTATAGTTTTCTTTTTCCTCAGGAAAATCTGTAGAAGTTAAGGAAAATAAAGCCACTTCAGAACCTGAAATCAAGGCTGAAATCAGCAATAAAATCACAATTATCAATAAGTTTAATAATTGTGGATATCCAAAACTAATTAAAAGTAAAAAACTCGATAAATCAGAATCCAAGATTAAATGTTTTATTGTTTTTTAAAAAGGTAAATCATCTTCCTCTTCTTCATTTAAATCAGGAGTTTCCTCTTGATTTTGGTTGGTTTTTTGCTGAATATTTTCTTTAGGTTGATTTTCTGCAGCTTGTCCTGATTTTTCTCCTCTTGGAAGAAATGTAAAATCAGTTACTACTACTTCTGTAGTATATCTATCTTGTCCTTTATCATCTTGCCATTTTCTGGTTCTCAAACGTCCTTCAAGATAAAGTTTATCTCCAACTTTTACGTATTTTTCAAAAATCTCAACAAGTTTATTGTAAACAACAATATTATGCCATTCTGTGTTGACCACTCTTTGGTTGGTGCTTTTATTAACATAAGATTCATTAGTTGCTAAAGAAAAATTAGCCACACTTCCTCCACCTTCAAAATAATGCGGTTTTACTTCTGTCCCCACATTTCCGATGAGCATTACTTTATTTAATGATCCTTGACCTGCCATTTTATTTCTTTTTTACTAAATTACAATAAAATCTTAAACATAATAATTTTAGATTTGTAAATGTACGAAATCTTTAAAGCTTAAATCCATAAGATTTTAAAAAGTTTTCAATAACAATAGGCACAGGAAAGTTTTTTAATTCTGAATGTTTTATTTGTTGTAATTTGTTTTCTTTAAAGTTTTCTGGAAAATCATTTGTTTTAATAATCCAGAATTTAATTTTCAAACGTTGATGCGTCAATTGATGTTTTATAGGTTTTTCTTCAAAAGCTATAATCTGATTTGAATTCAAGTTTAAAACCTCTACTGCTTTGTGATTTAAAACATCCTCTTTTGTCCATATTTTCTTGGATTCTATCAAAGGAAAATCATATAAATTTCGCCAAATACCTTTTCCTATTCTTTGTTTGATTAAAGTTTCTCCGTTTTCTGATAAAAAAACTAAATAATTTAAATTCCTCTTTTTAATTTTCAGCTTTTTTAATTTCACCGGTAATTCCTTAATTTTTCCTTGTTGAAAAGCAACACAATTATTTTGTATTGGACAATCAAAGCAATTTGGATTTTTCGGTTTGCATTGCAATGCACCAAACTCCATAATAGCTTGATTATGAATTCCTGGGTTTTCTTTATCTAAGAAAAAATCAGCTTTTTCTTTAAAAATCTTTTTTCCAATAGTAGTATTGATAGGGGTATCAATACCTAAAAATCGAGATAAAACTCTAAATACATTTCCGTCTAAAACCGCAACAGCCTCTCCATAACAAAAAGAAGCAATTGCACTGGCGGTATAATCTCCTACGCCTTTTAGTTTTTTCAACTCCTTGTAAGTGGTAGGAAAAACACCATTATATTCTTCTGCTACAATTTTTGCACTATAATGCAGATTTCTTGCTCTTGAATAATATCCTAAACCTTGCCAAAGTTTAAGCACTTCTTGTTCTTCAGCTTTTGCTAAATCAAAAACAGTGGGATAAGTTTTTACAAATTCTTGATAATAAGGTAAACCTTGAGCAACTCTTGTTTGTTGAAGAATAATCTCGCTCAGCCATATTTTATATGGATCTTCTGTATTTCTCCAAGGCAAACTCCTTTTGTTTATATGGTACCAATTATTTAATTTCCGTTGAAAATCTATCACTATTTTTTTGGCAATTATACGAGTTTATTTCATTATAATATAAAGAGTTATGCTTTTAGGTTTTGATCTTTAAATTTGTATATTTGCACTTCTAAAAATTAAAAATTTCAAGAAAAGTATAGGTAAAATGACAAAAGCAGAAGTCGTAAGTAATATTTCAGATAAGCTTGGCATGGAAAAGAATGATGTGCAAGCTATGCTGGAAGCTTTTATGGTAGAAGTCAAAGAATCTTTAGAATCTGGAGAAAACGTTTATTTGCGTGGTTTTGGCAGTTTTATTGTAAAGAAAAGAGCCGCAAAAACTGGTCGTAATATTTCAAAAAATACAACCATCAGAATACCAGCTCACAATATTCCAGCCTTTAAACCTGCAAAAGTTTTCTTAGAAGGGGTAAAAGCAAAAGTACCCGTAGAATAAATTAAAATAATTTTATAACCTTTAAAAAAACACAGCTTATGCCAAGTGGTAAAAAGAAAAAACGTAAAAAAATGGCTACTCATAAACGTAAAAAACGTAGCCGTGCGAACAGACATAAAAAGAAAAAGTAAATTTCTATCTACTTGAAACGCTTCAGTTTCAAGTAGATTCTTTTTTAAAAAACTCTTTATAAAAAAGCGTTTTTTAGTTCTTTGAAAACGAAGTCATTATAAAACAATAGACTTCTTCGGAAAATTAAAATCACAAATTAAGATTTGTGATAGCATTTGTTTAATCCATCTATGCTTTCAATTTTGAAAGTGTGGATAAAAATCGAATACGCATGAGTAAAGAATTAATAATTCGTTCAAGTTCGAATGCAGTAGATTTTGCCTTGTCAAAAGATGGAAAATTAATAGAATTACACAAAGAAGATAAAGATAAAAACTTTGTAGTTGGTGATGTTTATTTAGCTAAAATCAGAAAAGCTTTACCAGGATTGAATGCCGCATTTGTAAATGTTGGTTATGAAAAAGATGGTTTTTTACATTATCATGATTTAGGACCACAGGTTTCTTCTTTACTAAAATTCTTAAAAGGAGCAAAAACAGGAAAACAGAAAAACTTTGATTTAAAAGATTTTTCATTTGAAAAAGATATTGATAAAGATGGTGTCATCACAGATGTACTAAAATCAAATCAACATATTTTAGTGCAAGTGGTCAAAGAACCCATCTCCACCAAAGGTCCTCGACTGAGTAGTGAACTTTCCTTTCCAGGAAGATATGTAGTGCTTGTTCCTTTTTCAAACCGTGTTTCTATTTCACAAAAAATACAAGATCGCGAAGAAAAAGATCGCTTAAAACGTCTTGTAAAAAGTATTAAACCTAAAGGTTTTGGTATTATTATCAGAACTGTTGCTGAAGGTAAAAAAGTTGCTGATCTCGACAAAGATATTCAGAAGCTTATGAGTCGATGGCAAGGAATGTGTAAAAAACTTAAAAATGCACAACCCCCTACTCGTGTTCTTGGTGAGCTAAATTGGGCTTCATCATTTTTACGAGATATTTTTAATGATAGTTTCACTTCTATCTGCACCAATGATGATGAATTATATGAGCAGATAAAAGATCGTGTAGCAAGTTTATTGCCAGAGAAAGAATCTATCGTAAAACTCTATAAAAAACAAACACCTATTTTCGAGAAATTCGGAATAGAACGTCAAATAAAAACTGCTTTTGGCCGTACAGTTTCTATGGCTAAAGGAGCTTATCTTGTGATTGATCACACGGAAGCGATGCATGTTATTGACGTAAATAGTGGGAATCGTAGCAATAAGACGAAAAATCAAGAAGATACCGCACTTGAGGTAAACTTGATTAGTGCAACTGAAGTAGCAAGGCAATTACGCTTAAGAGATATGGGCGGAATTATTGTGGTCGATTTTATCGATATGAGAAAAGCTGAAAATAGAAAAGCTTTATTTAATCATTTGGTTGAAGCCATGAAAGATGATTCAGCCAAACATAAAATCTTACCTCCAACAAGATTCGGGTTAATCCAAATTACACGACAACGTGTAAGACCAGCCATCAAAATAAAAACCCGAGAAGAAAATCCGAATGGAAAAGGAGAAATTGAAGCTCCGATAGTAATACTTGACAAGATCAAAACTGATCTTCAAAGACTAATTAAAAAAGATCATAAAAGCTTGAGTTTAAGCACTCATCCTTTTATTGCAGCTTATTTAACTAAAGGCTTTCCATCGCCAAGAAGTAAATGGTTTTTTGACTATAAAAAATGGGTGACAATTTTACCAAGAGATGCTTATACTTATCTCGAGTATCATTTTCACGATAAAGATGGAAACATTATAACTTGATATTTTAAGAAAACCCCAAATAGTTTTGTTTGGGGTTTTTTTATGCCCAATTTTCTGTAAATTCAAATAAATTTATATCTTGACTGCTTGCTATTATCCTCAAATGAAAAAACCAAAATACCACAGTCTGAAAGAAGCTACGCAAAAACTGATGAGGTTTTGCACTTATAGAGAACGCTGTCATAAAGAAGTAAAATCAAAATTATTTGATCTTAATATTCATCCAAATGATCAAGAAGAAATTATTGTCAAATTGATTCAACATGGTTTTTTAAACGAAGAAAGATTTGCTAAAATTTTTGCTTATGATAAATTTCATTTACAGAAATGGGGAAAATACAGAATTGAACGCGAATTAAAATTCAGAGAAATTTCTGATTACCTCATCAAAAAAGGATTAGAAGAAATTGATGAAGAAGAATATCAAAAGACTTTTCAAGAGCTTTTAAATAAAAAAGTAAAAACTACTAAAGAGAAAAATCCGCTTAAAAAGAAAAAAAAGATAGCTGATTTTCTTTTGCGAAAAGGATTTGAATCTACCTTAGTTTATGAGAGTTTACAGAAAATAAAACTATAAAAATCTCCACACTTTTAAGCTTATGATAAATAAAATGAAATCCGCTTAAAAATACGGACTTAAAGCTTATATTTGTATTTTAGAATAATTCTAAGTAAGACAATTTAAAAAATCCATTATATAATGAAATTAACTAAAAAAGCTATTCTTGAAGCCCTTGACAGCGTAACAGAAGCTGGTGGAGGTCAAAGTTTTGTAGAGAGTAATGCTGTAAAAAACATCAACATATTCGGAGATGAAGTAGTAGTAGATTTAGAAGTTTCAAAACCCTCTATGCATGTTAAAAAACGTGCACAAGTAGATGTAATGAAAGCCATTCATGATAAGGTTTATGAAAAAGCTAAAGTTACGGTCAATATTAGTGTAAATGCTCCCAGCCAAGGAACTTTACCAGAAATCAAAGGAAAACCAATTCCGGGAATTAAAAACATTGTAGCTGTAGCTTCTGGAAAAGGTGGTGTAGGAAAATCTACTGTAGCCTCAAATTTAGCTATTAGTCTTAAAAAATTCGGTTTTAAAGTAGGAATTTTAGATGCTGATATTTATGGACCTTCTGTAACCACAATGTTTGACGTGGAAGGAGAACGACCAAAAGCTGTAGAAGTTGACGGAAGATCTAAAATGATGCCCATTGAAAGCTATGGAGTTAAAATTCTTTCTATAGGCTTTTTCACAGAACCAGATCAAGCTGTAATTTGGCGTGGTCCGATGGCAGCAAAAGCTTTAAACCAAATGATTTTTGATGCCGCTTGGGGAGAATTAGATTTCTTAATTTTAGATTTACCTCCAGGAACAGGAGATATTCACCTTTCTGTCATGCAATCTGTTCCAATTACCGGAGCAGTAATTGTGAGTACCCCACAAAAAGTTGCCCTTGGAGATGCTAAAAGAGGAGTGGCAATGTTCAACCAAAAAAGCATCAATGTTCCTGTTTTAGGATTTGTTGAAAATATGGCTTATTTTACTCCAGCGGAATTACCAGAAAATAAATATTATATTTTCGGAGAAAAAGGAGCACAGTTTTTAGCAGAAGATATGGGCGTTCCTTTCTTAGGAGAAATCCCAATTGTACAAAGCATTCGTGAAGCAGGAGATGTTGGTCATCCCGCAGCTTTACAAGAAGATTCTCCAGTTGCTACTGCCTTTACAGAAATGGCAAGAAATGTAGTAAGAGAAACTGTAAAAAGAAATAAACACCTCCCTCCTACTGAATCGATAAAAATCACTACTATGGCGGGTTGTAGTGCGGTAAATAAAAACTAAAGCGTTATGAAAACACTTGTAAATGAAGATTTAAAAAACAATATTGTTCAAGCCCTTGAAGAAATACGTCCTTTCTTACAAAGAGATGGTGGAGATATTTCATTAGTGGATATTGATGAAGAAGAAAACATCGTTAAAGTACAGTTAGAAGGGAATTGCGTAAGTTGTTCTATCAACAATATGACTTTAAAAGCTGGTGTTGAAATGACCATAAAAAAATATGCTCCACAAATAGAAAAAGTAATCAACATCGAAGAATGATATTTATCATTTTAATGAGATTTTTATTTTTATAATTTTGCAAAAGCTTATTTTTTAAGATCATAAATTTTAAAAAACATGATTAAAACAGACATATTAATTATCGGCGCAGGCCCGACCGGTCTGTTTGCCGTATTTGAAGCTGGTTTACTAAAGCTAAGATGTCATATTATTGACGCTTTAGCACAACCTGGCGGACAGTTAGCAGAGATATATCCTAAAAAACCTATTTTTGATATTCCTGGTTTTCCTGAAGTTTCAGCCCAAGGATTAGTAGATAACCTGATGGAGCAAATCGCGCCTTTTGAACCTGGTTTTACCTTAGGAGAAAGAGCAGATACTTTAGAAAAATTAGAAGATGGTACTTTTATAGTCACCACCAACAAAGGAACAAAACATCACGCCAAAGCTGTAGCTATTGCAGGTGGTTTGGGAAGTTTTGAACCTCGAAAACCTCAAATTCCTAACCTGACCGATTTTGAAGGAAAAGGAGTAGATTATATGATTAAAGAACCCGAGGAATTAAGAGGAAAAAAAGTTGTGCTTGCCGGTGGAGGTGATTCCGCTTTAGACTGGAGTATTCACTTAGCAGAAATTGCTGATGAACTCACTTTAGTACACCGAAGACGTGAATTTAGAGGCGCTTTAGATTCTGTTGAAAAAGTAAGGGAATTAAGAGATCAAGGAAAAATCAATTTGATTACCCCTGCGGAAATTGAAGCACTTCAAGGAAATGGAAGTTTAGATTCCGTTCTTGTCCGTAAAAAAGATGAAGCTGCAGAAGAATTTAAAATTGAAACAGATTATTTTATTCCGCTTTTCGGATTGTCTCCAAAATTAGGACCATTAGCCGATTGGGGATTAGAAATTGAGAAAAATGCCATCAAAGTAAACAACAGCTTAGATTATCAAACCAATATTCCTGGGGTTTACGCCATCGGAGACATCAACACTTATCCTGGAAAATTAAAACTCATTCTTTGTGGTTTTCATGAAGCCACACTGATGTGTCAAAGTGTGTATAGCAGAATTTATCCCAACAAAAGATATGTTATGAAATACACCACCGTTGCAGGAGTTACAGGATTTGACGGCAACAAAAAAGAAGCTCCAAAAGCAGTAGTTGAAGCCATTTGATAATCTTCAAAAAAAATATGGATCAAGATATTAATATTACGATCATCGATCGTGAAGGAAAAAAACACCAAGTTGAAGCCCCCACAGATATCGGAATGAATTTGATGGAGCTTTGCAAAGCTTATGATTTACCTGTTTTAGGCACATGTGGCGGAATGGCCATGTGTGCTTCTTGTCAGGTTTATATCGAATCTGATCATCCCCTACCAGAAATGCAAGACGATGAAGAAGCCATGCTTTCTGAAGCTTTTTACGTAGAAGACAATTCCAGATTAGGTTGTCAGATTTTTATCAAAGAAGAATTAGAAGGATTGATCATCCGTTTAGCTCCAGAAGAAGAATAAGCTATACTTTATTTAAAAAATAAACAATGCTTTTTCAATCAGATCAAGCAAATGATATTTCTCACCCATTTTTGAAATATTTCTTAAAGTAATCAGCTTTACTTCTCGCTCTTTTTGATTTTGTTAAAACCTTGAAATCTCCCTCTATAAAAGCAAAACAAAAGATTTACTTTCTTTTTCTTTAGTTTGTTTTAACTTTTTGTTTTATATCTGGAGGAAACATTTTGAATACAGCTTATGTGATGTATATTATGTTATAAGTTGTAGGAGGAAATGAGGGTGATATTAATGTTAACCACAATAATAAATCCAAATGCAAAAGATATTACTCATATTAGTTCTCATTTTTCTTGAAAGCAGTTTAAATGCGCAAGGTATAAAGTTTAAAAAAGATGATAAATATGGTATCGTTAACAAGGGAGACACCTTAGTTCAACCTGTTTATGATTTAATCAAAAAACAAGAAGACGGTTATTTTGTAGTATGGGAATTTGGGGATTCCGGTGCTATTGACGGTAATACTGGGACTATAGATTACCTTGGAAATGTCATAATTCCTATGAAATACGAAGCAGTAAAATACATTGGTGATGATTTATTTATTGTAGGATATCGTGCAAAAAAAATTCTGGATTATCATTTAGGAGTTGTGAAAAAAGGAAATAAGGAAATTTTACCCATTAAGTTCGATGGCATAAAAAGATCCGGGAATAATTTATTAGTTAGGACAAAAACAGATTCCATTCTTGATACAAAAAGGGACAGAAATAACACACGATATTATAACACTCGTAGTAAAAAGAAATACGGCTTTTACGATAAATCAGGAAAAAACATCTTACCTGTGGAGTATGCTGATATATCCGAATTGAATAATGGTTTACACATTATTAAAAAGGATTCTCTCTACGCCTTGTTCTCTAAAGACCTAAAACGACTAACAGAATTTGAATATGATTACGTGTCAGAATATTTTGATGGCCTCGCCAAGGTTAATAAAAACGGATTAATTGGCTATATCAATAAGCTCGGTGAAGAACAAATAAAACCGCAATATGAAAAAGGATGGAATTTTATTGAAGGAGTGACCAGGGTCAATCAAAAAGGAAAGATAATCACAATTGATTCTGTTGGTAAATTCAAAACAAAAGGGAAGACAATTATAATAGATTCTGTTGGAAATAAAATTTCAAATATTAAAAACTTTAATGTAGCAAGTTTGCCAAATAATAATCAGGTAATCATAAAAAAACGCGATAGTCTCGGAAATAGTTTCAATAAAAATTATGGAATAGCAGATTTGGATGGAAATATTCTTTTATCTGCAGATTACAATTATGTAAGAGCAGAATACAAAGGTGCAGCATTTTTTAAAAAAGATGGAAATTGGCAATTATGGGATTTCAATAAAAAGAAACTCCTTCCAAAAAAGTATCAACACGTTATAATCGCCGAAAGGAGAATGAAAGAAGTCAGACATCGAGGAATAACGGTTGATAAGATATATTCCGATTCCTTAGCATTAGTCAAAAACGACAATGATGAGTGGGCAGTAATCAATGGTAAGGGTGCTTTAATTGAACCTTTCCAAAAAAACTACAGAAAATTATATAAGGAATATGTGGTCAAATAATGATGAAAAATACTGTGGTTAACAAACAGTTTGCCGCAAGGGCGGGTATTGTTTAAAATTCAATGGTCGATTTTCTTTGGGCGCAAAAGCCATTTATTGAATTTTTCTCTTTAAATTTATAATCTAAAAATGGCTTTTGCTCAGGTCAGTTCTGAAATCAAAAGTTTCGGCTTCTTTACCCGCCCCAGCGGCAAGCTGCAAGACGTTGTGTGTTATTATAAATTAAATTATGCGAGAAATAAAACTTTGGAATATAAATGAAGATAAACCAGTAATAGTCAAAAAGGAAAAACTAGACTTTGAAAAAAGGCTTGAAAATTGATTAAAAGAATGATATCTCTATGGGAAGCCATAGAGATATTTCTTATTTTAGCTTACACAATATCAATATAAAATATCGTGGGATCAAAATAAAGCTCACACATATGTACTTAGCAAAGAAGAATATTATTTTAATATTTATATTAACAACTAGTTATTATTTTTCCTTTTCTCAGAATATTACAATTTTAGATTCAATTAATAAAACTCCATTGTCTTATGCTAACGTTAAATATCTTAATTCAGATAGAGGTGTATATAGCAATGAAAAAGGTGTTTTTACATTAGGAGATACCAAACCAGATAGCTTATTGGTGTCTTATATTGGTTATTATCCAATGAGAATTAAAGTTTCAAAATTAAATGATACAATTTTTTTAAAACCCAAAGTTGAAACCCTTAAAGAAATATTTATCAATAGTAAAATTGAAGAAAAAGTCATAGGATTAAGAAAAAAATCAAATTACTTTTCATCACACATGGCTTCTAGTTGGGAGTATGCAGCACACTTAAAATTCAACCAAAATTATCATAATGTATATATTAAAAATATATCATTTCCCATTAAAAAAACAAAAAAAATTAAAAACAAAGACTTTAAATCTGTTGTTAGAGTAAATATATACTCTATTAACCAAGATGGTCATATTGGAGAAAAAATTTATACAAGTACTCCTGCTTATACCCCCATTGACAAATCTAACACAATTACTTTTGACGTTATTAATGAACTAATTCAAATAAACAATGAAATGGTTATAGGAATTGAATTGATAGCATTTATTAATAAAGAAAATGAAATTCAAAACGATAAGAATATGTATTTACATTTACCTTTTTCAAAACAGGAAGCAAAAGAGTTTAGCTCTAAAACTTATTTTAAACTCAATTTTTCTAATAAAATGGAATGGATACCTGTTAGTGAATATAGAAAATTAAAAAAAGAATATTACCTACCAATTAGTATAACCCTAGCAACATATGAAGATTAAAAATCTTAATCAACACCACAAACAGCACCATGACCAGTCTGATTGTGGTGTTGTCTGTTTAACAAGTATATTAAGTTATTACAATAGTTACCAACCATTAGAAGAATTAAGAGAATTAAGTGGTACTAATAAAACAGTTGTGCGTAAGTGTAAAAAGCCGACCCACAAATGGCACATTTGGTTTTTTCCGACACACGAGCCAACGCTCCAAAAACCAAAGAGCTGTTTTTGCCAACGCTCGAATTGAAATTAATAATGTATTTTTACAGTTAAATGAACAGAGAAATATGACAAACATAATTGCAAAACCCTTTTTAAAATGGGCTGGTGGAAAAACACAACTAATTGAACAAATTGAAGATCAATTGCCTGAAAACATAATTGACAACAATTTCACGTACATTGAGCCTTTTGTTGGTAGTGGTGCAGTTTTATTTTGGATGCTGGAAAAATTTCCAAATTTGGAGAATGCAGTTATTAATGACATAAATACAGACTTAACAAATTGCTATTCATCAATAAAAGAAGATGTTGAAAATTTAATAAATATTCTTTCTAATTGGCAAAGTGAATATTATCTCATATCACAAAAAGACACAGATAAAAAAGAATATTATTACGAAAAAAGAACACTTTTTAACTCAAGAGTTTCAAATCAAACAACTCAAAGTGCTTTATTTATTTTCTTAAACAGAACCTGTTTTAATGGCCTTTTTCGAGTAAATCGCAAAAATGAATTTAACGTTCCTATTGGAAGCTATAAGAAACCATTAATTTGCAATAGCGAAAATTTAAGAGCAGTCTCAAAAGTATTACAAAGAGTAAAGATTTTAAACGGAGATTATTCTGACACATTAAATTTTGCTACCGAAAACACTTTTTTCTATTTAGATCCACCATACAAACCATTAAGCGAAACTTCAAGTTTTAATTCTTATGCAAAAGACGAATTTAATGATGCTGAACAAATACGTTTAAAGGATTTTTGTGTTGAATTAGACAACTTAAATCATCAATGGATTTTAAGTAATTCGGATGTTAAAGGGAAAAATCCAAACGACAACTTCTTCGATGATTTGTATGCAGACTTTAATATTCATAGAGTAAATGCTCGGAGAAGTATAAATGCAAACCCAAATAATATTTTTTTGGGCGTTCCCTTCGGTCGGGCTTTCCGTTCCAATCTTTTTGCTCGTTCCTCACAAAAAGGATTTCCTCTTCAACCCCTAACGCAAATAGCTGCGTAAAATGAATTTAGCTTTCAACACAAAATTAGCAGACGGCTATTCTAATAATTCTCAAATTGCAAGAGTATTAACTGAAAATTGGGTTAAATCAAACAGCTATTGCCCAAATTGTGGTGAATTGAAATTAGAAGAATTTACAAATAATAAACCTGTTGCTGATTTTTATTGCAAAAAATGTAATAGTGAATATGAACTTAAATCTAAAAACAGTAAATCAACTGGAAAAAAAATAGTAGATGGAGCGTACTCAACAATGATTGAAAGAATAAACTCAGACAATAATCCTAACTTTTTCTTTTTGACTTATGATAAGATAAAATGGGAAGTAAATAACTTTCTAATTATTCCTAAACACTATTTTATTTCAGAAATAATTGAAGAGCGGAAGCCATTAGCACCAACAGCAAGAAGAGCTGGTTGGGTTGGTTGTAATATTGATTTGACTAAAGTGCCTGATAACGGAAGAATTTATTTAATTAAAAATTCCGAAATAATACCTAAAGAAAAAGTTCGTGCAAAATGGCAAGGAACAGAGTTTTTAAAAAACAAAAAAGGTATTTCAAAAGGATGGATTTTAGATGTTATGAATTGTGTTGATGCAATAAAAAAAGATTCATTTTCACTAAAAGATATGTATCAATTTGAAGAAGTTTTAAAGATAAAATATCCTGATAATAATTTCATCAAAGATAAAATAAGACAACAACTTCAATATTTAAGGGATAAAGGTATAATTGAATTTAGAGGTCGAGGAAATTATAAAAAAATAAAATTATGAGTAAAGAAGTTTTCAAAATAGAAATTCAAGAAACACTTTCAAAAACTGTAGAAATAGAAGCAAAAAATCTGAATGAAGCAATTTTAAAAGCTAAAAGTTTGTATAAAGATGAGGAAATCATACTTGGAGAGCAGAATTATGTAAATACCGAATTTAAAATTTCTGAATAAATTTCTACCTCTTAAAAGGAGATTCAATGGAATTATTGCCTAAAATCAATCATAAATTTGATATGGTTTTTGCGGATCCACCATATTTTTTATCTAATAATGGTTTATCAATTCAAAGTGGTAAAATTGTTTCTGTTAATAAGGGGAAATGGGATAAATCACTTGGGACAGAATATATAAACAAATTTAATAGACAATGGCTTTCATTAGTAAGAGAAAATATGAAAGAAGATGCTACAATTTGGATAAGTGGAACAATGCACAATATTTTTAGTGTAGGACAAATTCTTACAGAATTAGACTTCAAAATATTAAATATAGTTACTTGGGAAAAATCAAATCCGCCACCAAATTTTTCGTGCAGATATTTCACACATTCAACAGAACAAATAATTTGGGCAAGAAAAAGCGAAAAGGTTCCTCATTATTTCAACTACGAATTAATGAAGCAACTTAATGGCGACAAACAAATGAAAGACGTTTGGAAACTTCCAGCAATTGCACGTTGGGAAAAATCGTGTGGAAAACACCCAACACAAAAACCGCTTTCCGTTTTAACTCGTTTAATTTTAGCATCAACAAAACCAAATGCTTGGATTTTAGATCCTTTTGCTGGGAGTAGTACAACAGGAATTGCTGCGAATTTGTCTAACAGACGGTTTTTAGGTATAGACCAAGAACAAGAGTATTTGGAAATTAGTAAAAATCGAAAACTTGAAATTGAAAATCCAAAAATCGCTTCTAAATACAGACAAAAATTACAAGGATTTAATAACCAGAAAGAATTGGATTTATTTTTAGCAAAAGAACCAGAAGGTGAATACGGAACTGAATTAATTTTATGAATGCCAACGCTAAAAGCCATACACATTTGCAATTCGCAACAGCCAGCTCGCAAGCCAAAAATTGCAAAAGAGTATGTCTTTGCCAACGCTGACGGACAGACGAAAAAAGAACACCGAACGCACAACATCACCTATACGCAAGCAGGAGTTTTGTGCTTCGTAGGACAGGAAAGTGCTAAATTTGAAGTTCAGTTCTTCGTAGGGAGTTCAGTGGTTAAAATCCCTGCCTGCGTATAGCTGAGAACCGGAGCAACTATGCTCGGTCTTATACAATGTGCCAGAAAAATTGGATTTGATGCAGACGGCTATGAAGCAGATATTGAAAACTTAAAAGAAAGCAAAGACATTGCTATTCTTTTACTTAGTTTATTTTAACTTTTTGTTTTATATTTGGAGGAAACCTTCGTGAATACAACTTATGTGATGTATATACGCCATAAGTTGTAGGAGGGAATGAGGGTGATATTGATGTTATGCCTCATTTTAAAACGACAGACCTAAATGGAGAGAATCGAAATATATTCAAGTAAAAAGAAATCATTGTTGTTATTGCTTGGTTCAATTGCATTTGTTGCTCTTGGAGTTTGGTTGCTCTCGGAAGCGGACAACCTGACTGGTTGGAGAGCGAAAAATCCAATTTTTACTCGTGGAATTGGAATTGCCTCAATACTTTTCTTCGGACTTGGTATTTTTATTGGAATAAAAAGACTGATCAAATCTGAAATTGCTTTGATTATTGACGCCAATGGACTGAATGTTAATCCGAAGAAATCATTGTCCGAATTTATAAAATGGACAGACATAAAAGGTTTTGAAGAAATCAAAATTCATAGCACAAGAATTGTAATTATTAGGGTAAAAGATCCTGAGTATTGGATTAACAGAGAGTCGATCGGATTTAGACGAAAATTAATGCAGTATAATATTAACAATTACAATTCGCCATTTAATATTGCATCTGCTGGACTTGACATAAGTTCGGACAGACTAATAGAAACATTGAATAACTATTTTGACAGGTATAAAAACGAGGCATAACACGGGTTTTGCGTCAGGCGGGCTGACATATAAACTTGAAGCTTTGTGCTTCTAGTGCCCCTTAGTAATAAACTGAAACTTTGTGCTCCGAAACCCGCCCGAACGCAAAGCCCGAAACCGTTGGCGGCAATTAAAACAAACATTGCGAAATGGAAGAACTTAAAAGACCTGAAAATGTGGATGTGGAAAAATTTTTCAACGAATATGTTGAATATTTCGGTGGACAGGTTATATCCAAAA
>Ga0079226_10000090_pt1 | contig 54429 bp, 57 predicted proteins | sample Poulit2014_FD_76345 | JGI IMG/M metagenome (GOLD analysis project Ga0079226, IMG submission 76345) | Agricultural soil microbial communities from Georgia to study Nitrogen management - Poultry litter 2014 | ecosystem: Environmental > Terrestrial > Soil > Agricultural land | place: USA: Georgia...
ATGAGCTATAGCTCATAGGGCTTATTACTTTTGTCCTAAAATGCTACTTTTTATCATATTATTATATTTTTGTATTATTTTGCTACATTCCGTTTAGCCCTATTCGCATTTTTTATTTTCTTCTATTTTTATATTTTTGTTGACTTTATATTTAAGTTGTGATTTATAGTTTTACTTATTTTTAATCATCATTTTCCTCGATTTTCATCATTTTTTCTGTTCACTTTTCAGATTTTTCAAGATTGCACTATGTTGATTTTTTTATTTTAAAAACATAGTGCATTTTAGTCCGTAAGTAGACTATTTTTGAGCAAAAAAAGAAGAGTAATATAAAAATAATCTATATCGCTCTTCTCTTAAAATTTATTCATGTTCTCCAGCATAATGCCCATGATAATTTTTAGGTTGTCCTCCACCTTGGACATACTGCGAATTATAATATGAACCTAATGCAGATAATGCATCAATTAATCTGTCATATGCTCTTTTCGTACCAATATATTCTCTCTTTTCTCTAACAGCTCTATGGAAATAATTCATACTTTTATATACAACGCGCGAATATTCTAACACTGTATAGCCTCGTCTAATATACATGCTTGGTTGTCTAGCAGCATGCAACACGTCTACAATATCCTCCGTATCAGGATATTCGGGTTCATTCCAATCATTTTCCCATCTCAGTATTTCATGCAGTCTCTCAGATTGAGTAAAAAAGCTAAACTTTTGTAAGACAGTCAGAATTTTTTTAAGTTCTGAAGCAAATTCACCATGTTTAAAGCCTTTATAACTTCTTCCCATATAATTATCAGCTAACAATGTAAGTTGCTCAGAAGCCCATTCTGCAACTCTTATACGCTCAGAATTTGCGTAGTCTATATTAGCTCTTTTTCTCAGTGAATAAAGCAATTTTCTTTTAGGTACATTTACATTTCTAAGAATAAATCCATGCATCGTATCTGCATAATCTACAGTGAAATTTCTTCTTGTTAACTCACTCAATTCACTCAAGCCTTTGATTCCATCAGGGCTAATTTGAGATTGAAAATTATCAATAATTTCAGCAGATTCTCTTCTAATTTCTAGAATCAATTCATTTATCAAATCTGCCTTTTTTTCCTCTTTTTTTGCTTCTTTTTTTAGATCTGAACTTATGCTAAATATAATTCTTTTAACTCTAAAAAAGCTTGTTCTTGCTTCTCTTGACCACTCATATCTTTTTTTCAATTGATCAAGATATGCTTCCATTAAAGGTGTTAAATTATCTCTACACAAAAGCAAATTTTTTATTTTTTCATTATTATTCGGCATCTTATTCACCACTTAAACCGGTTAACGTTACTTCGGTTCTAGGCTTCACTAATACATTAAATTTCAGTGCCTGAACACCAACCACACGACTATCATCAGCCTTAATATTATTAAATATTGAGTCAATACATGCCTTTAACAGATTATCAATATCTGGGGTGGTAGTTTTCAAAATCCTAACTATTTTTTTCTGGTTTTTAGGAACTTTGCAATAAAAATTTATGTTTGCAACGACTCCTAAATCAGCATTAGTAACTTCATTCAATTCATCATTATATAAATTATTTCTCATCAAATAGCTATCTATTTTACGCAAATATTCATCATAATTCTGTGAATTATAAGTATGTTTCTTATATATCTTTTTCCCGTTTTTTTCTTTCCCCATTAAGGTAAATTTAATCATTGGTCTCGGTGTAGGGACAGGATTATATGGCAATATTACACTCCACTTAAGTTGCTCTGCCTTAGCCTTGGATAATACACTATTTACCTTCAAAATCGTCTCTGTTGGCTTAATATGGTCGTCAGTATCATCTAATCCAGTTAAGGTTATATCAGTTCTAGGCTTATCTGTGGTTTTCAGTTTAAGCGCTTTCAATCCTACAACTCGACTATCGTTGGTTTTTAATAAATTAAAAATACCATCTATCACAGCCTTAAGCAGGTTATCAATATCTGGTTTAGTCGTATGAGTAAGCTTTGTAAGATTAGTTATGCCTTTAGGTATCCCAATATAAAAAATGACATTGACCATAACACCATATTTGGCGCGTGTAACTTTATCTAAATTGTCATTATATAATTCCTTAGATTTTAAATACTGCTGAATAGCAGCCAAATAAGCAGGGTAGGTAGCAGGATAGTAGGTTATTACCTTTTTACCAAATTTAGTATCCCTAATTGTGAAATCTGGACGAGGAGTAGGGACAGGATTAAAAGGGAAGACTACGCTCCAACTACTCATTAGAATGTTTTTCCTTATAATCAAGGTATTGTTCTTGCTCTTTTTGTGACATCTTTTTAAATAAGGATCTGGCTTTACTTTGCATTTCAACATCATTAGCAGTATCTAGTATATAAATTTGTTCAAATTTAGCAGATTGACGAGAATTAGACTCGCTATCAACATTAGCTGGTGCTGAAATCTTAACATCAAATCCTTGCGCTCTCAATTGTGCTGTCAATTGTTTAGCCTGTTTGGACATTTCTTTTTTCTTTTGTGCATTTTGCTTCCGCTTTTCATCAAATAATTGGTAATCCTCAAGCTCTAATTCTACAAATCCCTTATATTGATTGACTGTTGCAAAATCTTGCAGAGACTTATTTTCTTTTTCAATTTTATCTTTCCAGCGGATTAGCGTAGTACGTGCTATACCCATTTTCTTACTTGTTTGAGTAAAATTTGCATACTTGATAAACCATTCATCAACCGTTTTAGCTGCTGCTTTTGGATATGAGAACTTCCTGATTTTTTTTGGACTCCATTTCTTGGCCATGATTATTCTCCTTACAAATTCTCCCTTTTTTTAATTCTATAAACTTGTTGTCTACTAATTCCTGCTTTACGAGCTATGCCACTAATTGAAGGATATTTTGCCCTATCCTTCAGCATTTCAACAACTGTTTCCCAAACAAGCCGATTTTTAGGGTCTCTTGCATCTTCCCCATATTTAATAGTTCCGCCTTTATACGCCCCTCTTTGTTTAGCGATTTTTATTCCTTGTGCTTGGCGCTCCTTGATTTTCTCACGTTCATTTTGTGCAACGAAACCCATTAATTGAATCATAATGTCCATCATGAACTGATCTACAAGCTCATTATTAGTTTGAGCTTGAGGTAAATCATCTACAATTAATCTAACCTTTTTACGCCTTAGTTCTTGCACAAGTTCTTTTAAATCGTTATAGTTTCTGCTTAATCTATCTAAACTTACAACTTCAAGAACATCGCCCTCACGCAGATATTTCATCATCTGATTTAAGGCTGGTCTGTCCAAACTTTTACCACTAAATTTATCAGTAAAAACTTTATCAGCTTTGACTTCCTTAGCTCTTGCTAATTGTCTTGCAAGATTTTGATCTTTACTACTAACTCTTGCATAGAAAACTAATGCCATTTATTGTCCTTTTATTAATCAATTTGATCATTCAAATTTTGCTCTACAATTTTTTCAATTTCATCTGCAGACAAATCAACTTCATAATCTTTTTCGATCTCATCCATAATGGTTTCAATCAACTTCATAATTGCTTCTTTATCATCATAATTTTCAAGTTTAGACACATAAGTATCTATTACATCTCTAACCTTTTGTAAAAACTCATCTTGCGTTTTAATTTGATAATATTTAACTAAATCTGTATCAAACTCTAATCTTCCTTGTTTAAGATTACATAGTTTTTCAATCTTCCGTAAGTCTGTGGTTTCAGTATCTACTAATGCTGCACATTCAAAATCATCAGTAGTTTCATAATTAATTTCTCCTGTCATAACTTCTTTAGAAACAGATAAAACATATTCCTTATTTTTTAAGTCACGAATAATTGCTTTCATAATTCATTTTCCTTTCTTTGTTACACTCTAAAGTTACATCTCAAGATCAATAATACCATATACCCTTTTCTGTTACAACAGAGGGTACCTTGATGTTGCACTCTTTTCTTTATAAAAAGGCTTTCGGAAGACAAATTTATCTTTTATCGGAAGTCTTTTACAGCTAAATCTACAATTGTACTTTTTGTATGTAAAGCTTACCATTAGGTTCAATAAAAGCTACATCAACTACAGGCGGCATATATCTTCCATCTTTTTCTTTTTTTAGTTTCAGCATTAAGATTATATCGTCATCTTCAAATTCGTACCCTCTAGTAACCGCACCATAAGGTAAAAAATCGAAATCTTTTAGTTCACTTTTTGCATTAATAATAAAATTGTCTTTTGTTCCATGAAGCCTTATACCATGAAATTGTAATGATATAGCTCTTCTTCCTTTATTATATGCACGAAAGATTCTAAATCTTTTCATATGTTGGTCATCTTTATTTCTACGATCTGAAACTCTATAGCAAATCTGAATTTTTTTGCCAAAACTAATTGGGGATACAGTTGGTTTAATTTCAATCAATGATACTAATGCCATACTAATTTCCTTTCTTTTGCACAGTATCTTACAGCAGTCATTGCAAGATATTAATTATCAATGTCTGTTTTATCAGGAAATACCACTTTATCGTTTCCTACCAAAACGTTAATTTTATAGGCTAGATTTTTTTGTTTGTTAATAAGCTCTTGTTGCAATTTTCTAATCTCTTGGATTGATTCTTGATTAACTTTTATAGCATGCGCTTGTTCTTCTTTAGATACATTAGTAAGTGGCAACTTCTTTAATTCTGCAATTGGCAATATTTTCACTGTGGTTCCACGGCTAATCTTTTTAATAAAATATTTTGCAAGCGTGGATTTTAAGTAAAGATATAACCATTCAGCTTCAATATCATGCGTTCTTATAATCGCCAAATTCGAGGTTATAAGAGTATTCTCTTTTGGTTCCTCGGATATATATATGACTTTACCTAAATTTCCTCGAACCGAAATGACAATATCATTTTTATGAATTTGGTAATCATCTACACGCGTGTTAGGTCCAACAGTCACATTGCTCAATAGTGAGTAATTAATTTCTTCATTCTCTTCCAGATTCGAAACTTTTAGAATTTTATAATTAGATTGTATAGCTTGATTTTTCTGTACCATATTGAATCCTCGCTGAATAGTAGCTACTTTTCCTAGCGGAATGGTATTCAATTTTTTTAATTTAGAATTATCAATATAATATTCCATATCATTAATACGTAAATGATTCTTAATAATATGGCTACTTGGCATTAAGCTCTCTTGACAGTTCTCAATCTTTTCAACTTTAGATATATTAACTATAGAGTCAGGATTATCAACTAATTCTTTTATTTTATAAGCTCCATAAGCTGTTAGGCTTAGAGAGTTTTTTCCTCTTTGAAGCCACTTTTTCTGATTTGCATCAATAAAAAGAACTTGGGACACTAACTGTTTTTTGTTTGGATTTAAAATTAATAGATTCGTTGATGCAGAGCTATTATCTACAAATCCACTAGGGAAACTTATTACCGTTTCAATCAAATCACTATTTAGAATATTATTTCTTACTGCTTTACGACTTGCTGAGCCAAACAGATCTCCATTCCCAACAAAAACAGCTGCTTTACCATTCTCAAATTTTAAGGATGCAAGTACATTGCTTACGAATCCCCAAGTAACATTAGTAGAAATTATTTTGCCGTATTTAAACCGATTATAAGAGTTATTAATCGCCTCAGGTACAAATTTTGTGCCCAAAGGCGGATAAGTAACAATACGATCAAATTGTACAAGATTATTATCCTTAACATATTGCGGATTTGTTAAAACATTGCCAGTATAGATTCGCACATTTTTTCCGTCATTAATACGATTATTTAAATAAGCAAAACATGCTTCTAATGGTGACAAAGTTTGTAGCGTTATTTGTTGCTTACGATTTTGCTTTAAAATATTCAACCATGCCCCATTAAATTCAGCTGTAGGATCTAAAAAAGTATCATTTTTACTTACTCCGATCAAAGATGCAGCAAGAGTATCCAAGTCAACACTATGTGCAAGCGATGTAGGCTCATTTTTAGAATAGGGATACTCTTTATTAAACTTCTCCATTAATAATTCTTCTGAATTTGAATTAGCTTCATTAATAATTGAAAATAAGCTTTCCTCACCTAGTGAAGCAATATTTAAAGATACCCATTTCTTAAATTCATTTAGTTGTGAAAAATTTTCTTTTTCAGTGGCTTTACTAATAAGATTTAGAAAATCATCTCTATGATTTATTTGGTTAGTAGAAAAGCCATTAAGTTTAATCAAAGCCATCCCACTAATTACTGCTAAGTTAGCGTTTTTTAATATTTTATTTGTCATATCTGTACCTCATTATTTAGTAATAATAATACTAAATAATATAAATTGCAATACTTTTATATAAAGCTATTAAAAAAGGAGCATCTAAAAATGAGATGCTCCTTTTTTAACATTATTTGCTTACAACTAGCCAATTTTGGGTTAATTTCAAGCAGTTTCGTTCAACCTTATCAGAATCCGACTTGACTAAGCAATAATACAATTGATCCGAATCAACAACCTTATAAACCTGTAATTTTGCCACAGTAAGTAGCATAAAATTATATAAAGGATCCGAACTTTTAATAGTTATTACATACATAATTACTTGTACAAACAATGAGCTTATCATACCAGCATGCCAATTACCTTTTGAGCAAGTTACAATCAATAGAGGAATTAAAACGGGATACATCGCAGATGATAGCTTAAATTTAACCTTCTTTAAGGTTACTTTTGTGCCTTTTTGGTTATTATTTATCTTAAGTTTGCAAAGTAATACAAAAGAAGCTAAAATTCCTAAAATCAGTTGAATAACAACTATTAGCTCGTAAATCCATGTTTTACGCAGATCGACTGTAAAATATACTCCCAGCATAAGATAAAGTGGTACTTGAGAACTTAAAAATTGAAGTGTCATCCATTTTTTATAGTTCATGTTGCTTATCCAATACATACTCATCAATAACTTTTAGCATAGCAATATAGTCATCTAAAGTCGTTACCCCATAAGTCTGAACAGGGCTATCCAAACTAACATTCCAATCTATCACGACATCATGTGGAGGATCAATTCTAAACAATCTTGCGATTGTATTATTATTTACCTTAGCCAAAATTTCAATTTCTCCTGTATAGGCTTGTCTTACAACTTCCTCTTCCTTTTTACTATAAAATTTATCTATTATTGCTACTGCTCTTGCATCTGACATCTTTACTTCACTCCTTTTAAAAATTCACTCAACTTACGCCTACCTAGCACTCTTTCAAACTCATCGCTTATTGCTTGATTAATATAGGTTGCCAGCTTTTCTTTAAAATCTTTTTCAGTACCACCTTGAGCTAAATATTCATGATACACGGACATAAAAGTTTGATTATCAATTTCAAGATTCATTTCACTCTTAACTTTCCAACTCACACATAAAGACGCATCCCTTTTAAGCTCACAATCTTTATACTTTGCAAGAATTCTTCTTGAATCGAAGCCATGAGGCACAATTACAGCATAGTTATGTACAGTCTTATGAATTTCGATTTCATTTTCCTTAAAGCCCTCTAGTATTAAGTCTTCAACAAAATGGTCCAAATCCTCGGAACTATCATAGTCAAATAACCACTTATGCTCCGCAGCATTTTGTGGTTGCATTGCTAAACTCGTAACTTTATTTTCTAATTTAGTTACGGAAAAAGTAGGACAATCTAGCAAATAATGCTGCAAGTCCTTAATTGTTGATTCATTGTTTCGTTCGTTAACGGAAATATAAAAGCGACTTAATTCACCTTTAACCCCACTATTGACAAAATAATCAAATTTTTCTTTAAGCTCATCAAGACTTTTATCAGTTAAAAAAGAAATCTTTCTTTGCTTAAAATCTTTAACATCCTTATTGTCTTTATTTCTAGAAACAAAAAATACGCCTTTCATAATTTTCCTTTCCATTTAAATTAACTTTTGTCATTCTGACTCTCAGATTTTTTCAAGTTTATCCAATCTACAATTCCGTTAACTATAGCTACAAAAAGCAAGAAGAACATATAGGAAATGCATATAATATCTGAATTCTCTAAATCTAAAAGAACAATAGGTATCACCGCAATAGCACCTATGATTACTAGAGTAAAAAGTACGTTTTTTATTATCATTTCACTATTCCCTCAATGTACGCTTCGTTAAACTTATCATATATATATACTTCGCTTACAATAATCAGGGCCATACATATAAGCTCAACCAATATGAAATTGGTGAGGTTTGTTACTAAAAGCTTCATTAAGTGATCTTCTTGGCCGTAATCTAATTTTGCTATCGCCGAACTGAATTGAGTGCTTAATTTAGCCCGAACTGTAAGAAACTTCTCAAAAGCTATTATCATTATTATTAGATAAGTGCTACTCAAGCCTATTACATTGATAAAACCACTTAATATCGACTTATCAAAGAATAAAAGCAAGACAACAAGGATCAAAGGACCAAGTAATAGCCATTGTTGTTGTGCAATTTTTCCAAACGCTTGTATATAAAATGTTACTAAAACTGCCCACAATGCTATATAGAATACTGTAAATAGTGCCTTGGCTACTGCTTTTGTATCTTTCATAAAATCACCTCTATATTAATTTTCTGTTTAGTACCAGCATATATGGCTCTAGTATGTCCTGAACCTCTTGTAAGTGTTTTTTACCTTCAATGCTAGTAATTTTTCTTGGAACATCCAATATAAGTTGCTGATCCACCCATTTAATCAGACAATACTCACCTTTATATGATTTAAAATCATCCATAAATGGTGGCTCCTGTAAATAAATCCAGATCGATCCTCCAGGTCTTCTTTGTAAGCAGTCCAAGAGTGCCACGTCTATTTGCTTAAGAGAATCCATTAATATTACCCATACCTCACCAAGGGCAACGTATGGATCTTTTGTCGCCAACATCATTTTTAACGTATAATAATCTATGTTTACACCTTTTTCAGATAAATAGATAGGCAGTTTGTCTTCATAGAAAACACGAATCTCTATATCTATTCCTGGGAGATAGTCTCCATAATCGCTTTTAAGACGTTCATAATAGTATTTCTGAGTTTGAATCAAATACTTTTGAAGCAAGCCTCTATCAAAACTTGATTTATTAAGATATTTTTTTATTCGCCAACGTCTAAATTTAGAAAGAGGGCACTTATCAAGATTATAGAGTACTGTTAGTCTACAATTCTCTTCACCTAACTCTTTAATAGTTGATTCTTTTAAAACATAGTACATTTGCATGCACCAACCGACATTTTCAATAAACTTCCTCATTTTTGTTTCTTTAAAAATCATCATAATTACTAATTTCCTTCCAAACTAACTTGCTGACACTAGCAATAAAGCAAACATTGACATCCACAAAATCGCAATCAAATATGCTAAATACGTTAATTTCTTTGCATCGTTCCAAAAAACTATCAAGCCTAGTGCTATACACGAAGCTAGGATAGGTATTACCGTTGATAATAATCCTTGCATTTTTCTTCTACCAATTAATATTTAAGAACCCTAGTTGTCTTACTTGTTCTATGTTGTTCTTTCTGGTCTGTATAACAAATAACTTTAAATTTACCTTTAGGTGTTTCATAAAAGCCACTTGTTGAACTTAAACTAGGTATGATTCTAATATTTGCGATTGCTTTATTTTTCTTTTGCTGCTTCTTTACATAGTTAGCAACTTCTAAATATGCTTTTCCTTCACCATTTGTTGGAGTAACTTCTACCTTTTTTTCATAAACCTCAGCACTTAAAAACTTACGCTTGTCTTGCTTAAGAATGAATTTATGATTACTAATTTGCTTAACATGTAATTTAGCATTTGTCACCTTATCTATTAACAAGCACTTTTTTAATACCTGATATTTTTCTATGTCCTCAGGGCTTCCCTCTCTCCCTCCAGCAGCGATCATAGGTAATCCTAAGAAAAAGCAAAGTCCAGCAATAATACCAGCAATCATTGAAATATTCTCACTTTGCTTGTCAGTCCCTTTAGAAGTTAAAAAGGAAATAATCAGTGAAATAGGTAATATTACAAAGACAATGAGGAAGGCTAAAGAAAAATCAGAAGATTGATTTAGTAAATTAACACTAACAGTTAGACTTTTCATTTTTACTCACTTTCTAAAACAAAAAAGCTAGAGACATCAGCATAGTGTCTCTAGCTTGAAAATTATTGCAAATGCTCTTCATAATCAGGCGCATAACGTTCAGCAAAGGTCACTAAACCATCTTCGCTTAGATAACCTTGCATCTCTCTAACATTATGTACTTGCTCAGCACAGCGATTCCAGTAACTATCATCATTCCCATTACTAAATCTACTATCATTAGTAATCCACAAAACTAAATCGTCTCTTTGCTCTGACAAAATGTCATCTGTACTTTGACGATGTTCGATCTGTTGCCTCATAAATGATGAATCATAATTGGAATTAATGTATTCCTGAACGTCATTTTCTAAAGTATCTTCTGTCGTTTCAGGATATTCTCCCAAAAATTCATCCGTCGCTTCGCTGTATAGACTCCTAGCTACTTGACCTGGCGCATCATTATTGACATAACGCGTATCCACACCAGTTTCTTCTAGCCAGTTTTCCTCTGCTTCATCAGCTTTATGAACTAGATACTTTAAAATCAGAGTCTCCGCTTGATCTCTCAATTCATTTGCATTTGCTACAGCCATTAGAACTATCCTTTCTATTAAGAAAAGTCTAATGACCTGCTTTAGGCACTACTATTATAACCTAGAAATTAATTTTTACTTTTATATTCCTTATTTATTACGATAAAAATCCATTAGTTGATCTTCTGTAACTGTTACAGCATCCTCAAAAGAAGCTGTTGATTGAGAATATTCAGTATAAATTTCTGCCAGCTTCTTAAAGCCTTTATAAAAGCTGGTATAAATATATCCTTTTAAGTTCTTAACCCCTTGATCGCTCTTCATGGCTTTTACAACAGCATGAAGCGTCGTTCTAATAAAATTAGGGAATTCCCTAATATCAAAAACTTTGCCACTAAAGAAGCCTGCATCATGCAAAGCTTTAGATTTTGCTTTAAAAATAATATTTTTAACATCTTTAGTCGTAAGACTCGAATTTGTTGCAATTAGATCAATTTGTTGTTCAGCTTCATTCGAGAAAATGCTGAAATAATTATCTTCTTTGGAGTTGTTTAGCTTTTCTTTCTGGGAATTATTTTCTTTCTTCAAACTCTTACTGTTATTGTTCTTATTAGAGTCCGATTGGGATTTATTAATTTTTCTAGGTGCTGTAGTAGCCTCATCTTGCCCATTTTTTTGCTTATCGAGCTTAGCATTTTTCTGTGCTTCACGCTTTTCAATTTCATAGACTTCTTGTGCAGTTACCTCTGGCTTCAATAAATATAATCTATTTGGCTGATTACATCCCATTTGCTTATGACAAAGTAAGCCTAAATCTTCTAATTCGGCCTTCACTTTAGCAAGTTTTTGACTATGGCAGTTCAGCATCTGCATTAGTTCTTTATTAGTAAAAATAAAGTAAATGTTGTTGTTCTCATCAAACCAATGGTTTCTGATTGAGTATGAATTACGTGACTTGAGCAAGGTGTACATTACGCGTGCATCATTGCTCATATTTTTATATTTATCACTGGTAAAAAATACCTGTGGCATTTGATAGTATTTTTCGTTATAAGTTTCTGCTACATCATATTTGTAGTAATTTAGATTTTGAGTCATAATAAAACCTTTCCTTGCTATCACACAGAAAGGAAATCCACATACTACATATAGTAGCGTTTTGTAATTGTCATCTAGCCTTATTCTGCTATAATGAAATTACACAGGATCCTTTCTTGTGAAATTACACAATTCTTTTTTGTGAAATTACGCAGAATTCTTTCTTGTGAAAATGAACTTATACAGGATTCTTTCTTGTGAAGTTATACAAAATTCCTTCTCTAAAGTTTTTCCTTTCCTGGAATTCTTTCTTGAATGGATTTTTATTTCTGTGTGAAATGAAATTACATAGGATTTCTTCTGTGTGAATTTCTCGTTATATATTTTTTATTGAGATTCCTTTCTTAAATAAAAAATATTTCAAGGTATTGAATAAAAATTAGCAGTTCCTGTTCAAATACCTACAACTACCGCCTATGAGAGGGGCGGTTTTTTTATACACTTGATACTTTTATCATAGCGGATACACCATGGCTTTACAATGTAAGATTATTTGTTTTCATTGTTTCATCGTATATCTGTGCTAACTGATGTATCCTTTTCCAAGCTGCCTTATTCAGTCTTTTAATATCTTTTCTATAGGCATCTATGGTAGTGTATGGTAATGCAGACAGCCTGTGAATCTCAGGAGTAGTTAGGTCTGGATTAGTAATTACCGCTTTTGCTTTATCAAATTCGGTTTTTTCTCCAGAGTCATCTGGAGAAAGAATTTGTCCAATTTTATAAACTCTATCCCAGACTACATTTACCATATTATCAGGATGGGCACTGTAACTATGTATAGTGGCTAGTGGTATTCCTGTTTCTTCACTCACATTTCTTAGACGCTGTTGCTTAGTTGTCGTTGCTATGACCTTTTTAGCTTTATCTAAGTCATTCATTTTTATTATCATCCCTAACAATACTCAATTTAATTAAAGTATATCACTATATTTACAATATGTAATTATGAAAAGGGAAATTTATGCATAATATTGATCAGAAAGAACCTAATTTAAGCAATATGGTTACAGTTAATCAAATAATTAACCATTTACTTCCTAATGGAACAAAAGAAAACAAGCAAAAACTTCGTATTAAAATTTATAATTTTGCTCGCACTCATAAACAACCAAGCATCACAATTAAAGGAACAAAGTATTTTGATCCTGCTATTGCTAGCTTTATCAGCAAAAATGTACAAAACTACGCATCTGAACTAAATCCTTCTAAAAAAGACATTAAAATTCAAGTAAGTCGTAGAGCTGTCGTCAAAAATAAAGTTCGCAACCATGCATCTCATCGTAATAAAAATTTTAAGCACTATAACAAGCAAAATAATCTTCAAAAGCGCTATTACATTGCTTTAAAAAGATATGCGACTTTAGAATCTAAATTTCATAAATTAGAAGAAAAATACCATACAGTTTTAGATGATAAGGAACGTATGATTAAAGCGGAAAAACGAAATATTCATCAAATAAAGGGTCTAATAACTAACTTGATTCAACAATACTGAATCTTAGTCATAAAAAAGCCGTAAAAGTCACTACACTTTTACGGTTTTTCTATGTTTTATGCTAATTTATGTTGCAATGCTTCTGTCAATGTTTGAGAAAAATTAATTCCTGCCTGTTCAGCCTTGTATGCTAAATCGCCAGGAATTGTTGTATTTTTTTTCACAATTGCTGGCTTAGTTTCAAGTCTTGCTTTTTCTAAGTCCGCAAAAATTGGAACAACCAATTTATTAGGATTATTTTTTCTTATAGTTTCAATGTCTGTTGGAACAGGTAACTGATCTTTAGGTAAGTCATATAGAAATGCGCCTAAAACTTCTGAACCATTTGCCATTGCTCTGCCTTCTCCACGACCATCAGTAATAGCACCTTCAACGTCTGGAAAAGTTACTGTATAATAACCTTTTTCGTTTTCGCTATCATCTAAAATAGCTGGATAAACAACAACTGACATAGTATTTCCTCCTTATGCATGAGTTGTTCAGGTGAACAACTCATGCATAATTATACGCATCAATACGCATTTATTCAAGCGATATTATGTTTCATTTTGGATACGCTATATAATATATAAAGAAAAAAGAGCTTTTCAGCTCTTTTAGTTAGTTATTTTCACACTGTTCAATAATGCGAATGATTTCATGAGCTGTTCCTACTGCAACATTGTCTTTTCTTCTTGCATATGGAACAACAACCATTTGACCATTTCTCATATTTTTAAAAATATGGTGATCACCTGCAACACGGGTTTCTACAAAATCCGCTTTTTTCAATCTTTTCAAAATATCTTTGACTAAGTATTGTGCCATTTCACCCCTCCCTTCAGTAACCACTTAGCATATTATACGCCTTGAGGGCGTATCAGCCAAAAAACTAGGTGAATTATTTTAAGTAACACAAAAAAGCCACTCTCAGAGGATCGATACCTCTGAGAGTGGCTTTTATACAATACTTTTTTAAATGTTCACTTAGTCTCTATGTCTTATTCTTTTGAAAAAGCTTCTTATTCATTTTCCTTTTTTCTAATGCTATATCCTAGCATTCCAGCTACACTAGCTAGCGCTAATCCAACTAAGCCTAATTCTTGCTTATCTTCCCCTGTTTTTGGTAATTGTTTTTCTCTAACTTGAACTTCAGCCGAATGTTTTTTATGCTCTAACATCTCTGGCTTACTTTCTACCTTACCTTGACTTACCTTTTTACCCTTAGCCGTTGATACAATAACAGCATTTTCAGATTGTTTACCTTCCTTGGATTTTGAAGACAAACGCGTAACTTTAGTTTTTGTCTTCGTGATCTTATCCTTAGAAACGGGGTTCTTCTGCTCATCATAATCAACTTTAGGCATAGTTGGCTGGGGCTGTTCTTGAGTTGCAGGTTGTTTTGGTTGAACTGGTTCACTTGGAACATAAGGCTCATCCGCTGATTCAGGCGTATAAACTACAGTAAAGTCCAAGTCTTTGCTACTTACATTTACCTTCTGCTCAGAAATTGAGTCTTTGCTTGGAACATAACCAGGAATACTTGGACTCTTAACGGCAGCAAACGTGTCCTCTGCAGGAGAATATTTATTGTCCCATGCGGTTGCACCAGTTACTTTATCCTGAATTCCGTGATCAATAAATTTCTTAGATACTACATAATCATCATGAGCCTTAGTACCATCACTATAGACATAATGGATTGTCTCGTTAATTGTCTTAGAACGAGTTACATCAACTGTTCCGTGCTTTAAATGTACAGTAAAGTCATTTTTGCTGTTATCTGCAGCATAATTTTGATCTTTAAAGTTGTTTGATACCAATTCATAGCCTTTATTAATAAAGCTTTGAATAGTATCTGCATTCTTAGGATCAAATGCAATCTTTTCACCAAAAAGGCCATTAGAAGCCGTCTTTTGTAATGTTTGACCAGTTGTATCATCAATATAAGTAATTGATGCAGTTTGAGGATTAGCTGAGTAAACAATTTCTGCCTTTTCCGTAGCATTTTTTGGTAGAAGCTTTCCATTCTCGTTTGTAAACTTTTCAGCCTTTGCTACAGGAACTCCTTTATTATCAATGCTAATAAATTCGCCCGGCAATGCATTATTAATGTGAGCAGTATAGCCTTCTTGTACATCAATCCTATCTTCATGCACATTTGCTACAGACCAATCACCAAAATTATACTTTTTAGTTACCTGATCCTGTGTGCCCGTACGAGTAATTACGTAATGTTGCGTAATTTGCTTATTTTCACCGCTAGGGAGCTTTTCTGTGATTGTCCTATCAAATGTAGCTGTTAAAATTCTTTGATCTGTAACAGGGCTTAAATGATGTTCTACGTGAACCTCATAAACTTGGTCTACTTTATCATGAGCATCAAAGACAATATTCTTGCCCTCAGTATCATCACTTACTAAGTCATAACCCTGTTTTAACAAATATTCTAGCTGCTCTTTAGTTGAGTAATTAGAATCCGAATCAGATTTTCCTTTTAATTTCTTGGATACTAGCAAAGTTTTATCAGTATCATCAATATAATTTACTCTTGCTCGCTGATCATTTGCATCATAATCAATTTCAATAGTCTCCACTTTATTAACCGGATTAGTAGAATTATCATTTGCGTTAGTAAAGACTTCTGCTTTAACGATTGGCTTGCCATTAACAACAGTAGCTATATCAACCGGATCAGATTTTCCAATTACTGCAGTATATCCGTCAAAAATACTACCATCATCTTCATGGACGTTAGCAGTTGACCAGTTGCTAAATTTATATGCTTTAGTAACCTGATCTTGCGTACCGGTACGAGTGATCACATAGTGTTGCGTATACTGCTTAATTTTGCCGCTAGGTTGTTTTTCATTGACCGTACGATCAAATGTAGCTGTAAGTAATTTAGAATCTGTCACAGTCGAAATATGATGCTTCAAATGTACATTATAAATTTGATCAACTTTATCCTTAGCATCAAAAATAATAGATTTACCGCTAGTATCATCACTTACTAAATCATAGCCTTTTGACAAATAGTCCTTGATTGAATTTTGTGTTAAGTAATTTGAGTCAGTATTTGATTTACCGCTTAAATTTTTAACAGATAAAGTTTTATTTTCAGAATCATCAATATAATTTACGAATGCTTTTTGAATATTTGCATCATAAACAACTTCAACCACTTCATTTCTATTAACTGGAGTGGTTGAATTATTATTCTCATTAGTAAAAATTTCAGCCTTTACTACTGGCATCCCCTTATCAATCACGGCAATACCATTAGGCGTTTGATTGTTAATTCTCGCAGTATAGCCATCAAATACTTGACCGGCATCTTCATGTACGTTTGCAGTTGACCAATTGCTAAATTTATATGCTTTGGTCACTTGATCTTGTGTGCCTGTACGAGTAATCACATAGTGCTGCGCAGATTGCTTATTTTCACCGCTAGGAAGCTTTGTAGTTACTACACGATCAAATGTAGCATTAAGCATCTTAGGATCAGTTACGGTTAAAATATGATGCTTAAAACGCACAGTATAAACTTGATCTTTAGTATCATCCGCATCATAAATTAAAGGCTTTTGTTCGGTTTCATCACTTACCAAGTCATAACCTTGTGCTAAATAGCCCTTAATTACATCTCCTACAGAATAGTTAGCAGTAGTCTTAGTCTTGCCTACTAACGAATCTGAATGAATAACTTGATTATTAGCATCTTGATCAATGTAATTAACAATGATTTTTTGATTATTAGCCTTATAAACCACAGTTTTTACAATATCTTGCGTATTGCCATCAACAGCTACTGCAGCAACTACAGGCTGATCTGCAGTGTAACCATTGATCTTAAGGGATGCTACTTCAGGAAATTCTCCTGTGGACCAATCACCGTCAAAAACAGTTTTTCCAGTTACAAGATCTTTATAGCCAGTTCGATCAAGTACAACATGCTTAGCATTATGGTCGTCTAATGCTTTTGAACCATCTTCATATACATAATGGATGGTCTCCGCAACTACTTTAGAATCAACTGCATTTTGACGCTTATGTCTTAAATGAATAACGATTGGATCATTAGTATCCTTTAAAGCATAATCTGAAGGAATGCTTTGATTAGGTACCAACTCATAATTAACAGGTACTGTATATTTAATATCTACAATATCACCAGTTTTGCCTCTAATAATTTGGGGCTTTCCAATAATCATTTGATTATTATCATCATCAACCGTTTGAACATTAACGTATCTAGCAATTGAGCCATCAGCATTACTCGTCGATTCTCCAATAAATCCAGTAGCTTGATTATGTCTATCGTCACCTGGAGTTACATCTTTAACTGTAAAATCTGTTGACTTACCACCTATAAAAACACCATTAGTAATCTCAAGTGGTGTATTATGCAATGCACCTTGGTAGAAATTAAGTGTATTTTGTACAATTTTGTCAGCATGTTCAGGATCAACAATATTTGCTAGAAATGAGTTGTCTCGTATTTCGTTCTCTAAATTAGTCATATTATAGAGAGCTGTTGTTAAATTCCATCCAATTAAATAGCTGCCATCAGATTGTCTTGAAAATGCATACGTATTTTCAGGTGTTTGTTTATAGACCTGATCTGGAGTCAAATTATCTGCTAAAGAAATTTTACCCACTTCTTGGCTACGTCTAGATACTGGAATATAGTCATTAGTCATTCTTCCATTAGCAGCAATTACTCTGATTCCTTGATCATAAGTAATAGGCCCATAGTAATCGATACCTTGAGGTAGATTACTACCTGACACTTGAATAACTCTCTTATAATTATTTTGAAGAGGAACAGACATAGACTGACCATTGCTATTTTCCAATTCATGAACAACAGAATTTTTATCTGTATTATCGGTTATAAATGGAATATGCATTGTTTCTGCTGCAGCAGTGTCATTATTTTGCCACGTGCTTGTCTTTTCATTTGGATATTCTGTTTCCTTGCCCCAATCATTATTATAAAGTCCAGTAACCTCATATGAATGACTACCTGTGCTAATTGTTGAAACCAGTGGCTTATCAGCAGCAATACCTTTTAAATGACTCGCAGGTAGATTAAACATAAATGCTATAGAGTCCGGAGTAGATACATTAATATTTACATCACCAATAAAATCTTGATCTTTTGTCATAGTTAACACTAGAGCAATATTATGCTGATCAACATTACTTAAAGTAAAAGTCCCAATATTTTCTCCATTAAGATTCCAAGACCATGGATCTTGGATTGAATGAAAATACAAATCGCTATTAAGGTTATTGCTTTCAGTAATATTTGCTAATTTAATTTTTGTCCCAGCCTTATTTAAAGCTGTACCATCGACTTTGAAATTGCCTTTTATTCCGAAATTATAACTTACGTTTGCATAATCCTTAAGCCCATCATCCATTTTTCTTTGATCAGCTTGAGTATTACCTCTCCGAGTTAGTTCAACATTACTCTCTTTTACTGGATTAGCTTCAACATTTTTTTGAGCTAATAAACTCGTCTTATTTAACGATTTATCAGTAACACTCAATTTTGAATAATCAGTTGTTTTAGGAGTTAATTCGTTAGTTTTAACGGTTAAACCTGAGGTCTGATTATTTTGTTGCCTCTCATCACTAAGCTGAGGGGACGTTTGGGTTCTTGTTGCAACATTATTCTCTGCTTCTTTATCCTCATTCAAAGACCGAGTTTGGTCTTGAACTGGAGTAACGTTCTTACTATCTGTCTTAGTATCAGTTTGTTCAACTTGCACTTGAGAAGATTTATTTTCATTTTCCGTAGACTGATTAATGGACTTATCCGTTACTTGTTGCTCTTGGGTTTGAGATTCGGATTGACTTAATGTATCAGCTTTAACTTGATTCGAACCCATACCAACAAAACTAAGACCGATTAAAACTGAAGCAGCTCCTACAGATAACTTTCTAATTGAATAATGTTGTAACTTCTCTTTTTCCATTTCTTCTATCCTTATAAATTTTTGTACTCAAAAAGGGATGCCTTAAACATAAGGCATCCCTTTTATCTAGGTAAAACCTAGATGTTCAATCTTTCAATTAATAAAAATAAAGTCATTTTAATTTTCTTTCTTTTTTAAACCTAAACCGAATAGACTACCTAAACTTACTGCAGCTAAACCTAAAGCAGCTAAACTACTATCTTCTTTTTCACCTGTTTTTGGCAATTTTTCACTAGAAGGTTGTACCTTAATCACCTTTACAGGCTTATTATTACCTTCAGAGATTTTAACAGTGGTAATTGCCGGATAATTTGTCTTTTGCTTTTTTGCCACCGCTGAATCACTTAATTTTGCAACAGTTGATTCTTTGCCAAAATCGGTTTTAGCTCCATGTTTAGTACTAATTTTCTTAACTTTTGTAGCAGGCTTATTATCTGCAGAGTCATTATTAGTATTTGGTTGTTCAGAAACGTCCGGCTGCCGTACTTGGTTATTAGTATCGGCTTGAGGCTGTTCCGGCACAACGTCATTAGGAACATATTCTGATGTCTTAGTATAAGTTACTTTAAATTCTAAATTCTTGCTTTCAGCATTTATATTTTGTACTGGAATATTAGCTTTATCAGGAGTGTATCCTGGTATATCTGGACTAGTTACTTGATCAAATTGAACATTATCAGGAGTCCATGACTTGTCCCAAGTAACTTCACCGGTAACTAAGTCTTTAACTCCATGATTAGTAAACGTTTTGGTCACTACATAATCATCATGAGCTTTAGTACCATCATCATAAACATAATGAATCGTTTCTGAAATTGACTTAGAACGACTAGTATCTAATGTTCCGTGTTTTAAATGAACTGCAAAGATATTTTTATCATTATCAGAATCATATTTTTGACCATTAAAGTCATTTGAAACTAATACATAGCCTTTCTTAGTAAAGCCATCAATGATTGAAGATACTGCTGGAGTAAAGTCAATTGCTTCTCCATAATGCCCCTCAACCATCACCTTTTGCAAAACCTTATCTGCAGTATCATCAATGTAGACAATAGCAGCAGATTGAGGATTTACAGTATATTCAATTTCAGCCTTTTCAATTCGATTTTGTGGTAGCAGTTTACCATTTTCATTAGTAAATCTTTCTGCTTTAGCAACCGACTTGCCGTTAACCAAACTAATAAAGTCACTTGGAGAACTAGATTTTACATGTGCTGTGTATCCTGGTAAATCATGAATCTTATCATCATGAACATTTACTACTGACCAATTACCAAAAGTGTACTCTTTAGTTACCTGATCTTGCTTACCATCACGAGTAATCACGTAATGTTGCGTTATTTGCTTATCCTGCCCTTCTGGGAGATGTTCAGTAATCACACGATCAAATGTAGCTGTTAAGATTCTAGAATCATTAACATCTGAAATGTGGTGTTTTAGATGAACTGCATAAGCTTGATCTGTTTTATCTTTAGAATCATAGACGATCTGTTTGCCTTGAGTATCATCACTAACTAAGTCATACCCTTGCTTAAGATATGCTGCAATTTGATCTTTAGTATCATAGCCAGAATTGGTGTTAGATTTTCCAATTAAGTTTTTAATCTGTAAAACCGGATCAGAACCATTGGCTTTTGCGTCATCGTCAATATAGGTAACCGTTACCTTTTGATTGTTAGCATTATAAGCAATTTCAACAGTTTCTGATCTATTAACTGGATTAACGGCATTGTTATTAGGATTAGTAAAAGTTTCCGCCTTAATAACAGGCTCACCGTTAACAATAGTAGCTACCTCTGCTGGAGTTGCCTTAGCAATTACTGCAGTATAGCCATCAAATACATCACCATTATCTTCATGAACAGCAGCACTTGACCAGTTGCTAAAGGTATAAGCCTTAGTAACTTGATCTTGTGTCCCTGTCCGTTTGATTACATAATGCTGAGTCAACTGCTTATCTTTACCATCCGGTTGATGTTCAATGACTGTTCGATCAAATGTAGCATTCAGCAACTTAGGATCAGTCACATTAGAAATATGGTGCTTCAAATGAATTGCAAATGTATTATTTGCAATTCCATCTTGAAATTTACCAGGTTTATAGCTATTGGATACTAAATCATAGCCTTTGCTTAGATAATCTTTAAGTAACTTATCCGGATCTTGTTCAAACTGCATATTCTGGTTATATTTACCACTTGCGTTATCCGTGAACAGTATCTTGTTAAGCGTATCATCAATGTAATTAATCAGAGCTTTTTCATCTTTAGCTTTATAAGTAACTGTTACATAAATATCAGGTGTTGAGTGGCTAACGTTCTTATTAGAAACCACCGCAATTGTTGGAATATAACCAGTTTTATTAGGTGTAGCAACATCTTTAAAGTCTTGGTTTTTGCTCCAAAGTTCGTTAAGCACTTTTCCATTGACCAAATCAATTGTTTTAGTATCCGTAAAGTGCAAGCTGTCATTTACATCTGGGGATGCTTGACTACCATCTTCATATTGATACTTAATATTTCGCTTAACGTCATGATAGTAATTCTTAGCATCAGGATCACCATTAGTATCATCTGGAGATGAAGTTCGCGTTGCATGGGTGAAATGTACCACATAATTGTTTAATTGAGGATCATCAGCAAATGTTTGATTAGTAAAGTCACTATCAACAAAGTTGTAATGTTGCTTTTGATAATTCTCAATTTCACTTGTTACATCACCAAAATTAATCTTTTGGCCAAACTTTCCTGATACGGTTTTAGGATTTGCTAAAGCCTTATGATCTGTATCATCGTAGTAAGTTATCGTTGCGGTTTCATCGTTAGCTTTGTATTTAACCGTCTTGGTAATTGATGGACTACCATCGGTTACAGTTACGGCTTCAACTGTAGCAATATTTGGTGTATATCCTTTAACAATCGGACTATCAACTGCTGCAAATTGAGCTGTTGACCATTGACCTTTTTGAGTGTTAGTAACTAGATCCTTAGTACCACGCCAGTTAACTGTTGCACTTTGATGTTGACTAGCAACCAGTTTCTTACCTGATTCATCAAGATAATCAATTGTTTCAACAATATTTCGACTTTGAGTTACTGGCTCTGTTTTATGTTTGACATGAATTAAAATTGCTTGATTAATTGGCTTAACAGTACCATTAACGTTATTTGATTGACCTGTTGCTAATTCATAATTGGTTGGGACTTTAGCAACTACATAATTATAGGTTTCATCAGTCTTACCATTAACAGAATCGGTAGCAACAACTTTTGCATTAGCATCATCATCAACATATTGAACAGGAATGTTTTGATTTTTAGCCACCACATAAACGTTAATTTCATTATCAGAATCCTTAAACAAATAAGCCTCTGAACTAGCTTGCCCTGGGGCAAAACTATAACCAGCCGGTTCTTTAAAGGTAATGGTTGATGTTTTGTTGTTAGCTCCTGAAGCAGTATCATTTGCTACTGTTTTGCCATTATCCTTATTCAAGTAATGGATATTGGCTGTTCGCCAAAAACTAGTATCAATTTGACTACCATTAGGAGTATAAGTTCCCTGATCAGTCTTCATAGTGCTAAGATCTGTTAGCTCATAGTGATATGGATGATTTTTATCACGATCAAGATTAGTTACTAACAAATCAGCATCTGGCAATGTATAGTCGCGATCAGCATAATATTTTAATTGTGCTTGCTTAAACTCTTCTGCATTAGCATAACCAAATTTAGTCACATCTCCCATGTTATAAAGGAAACTATGGTCAATAACATCTTCAACTTGCTGCTTATTAGTTTTAAAAAGTTTAGGGTCTATATTATATGCTATTAATACACTGCCATTAACTGGATCATAAGAATAATGAATACTATTGTTAGATGCTAATTTTAGCAATGCATTACTATCTAATCCAGCAGTATCTTTCACAATATTTATAGCTGAAGGTCTAGGGTCCAGATGGAATCCATAGCTTTGACTTATTATTTTACCATCTTTGGTAATAAACCATGGCATACCTACAACATCTATATACAAATCCCTATTAGATAGGATTGCCGATTTTCCAGTCTTTTGACCGTTATTATCTATTTCGTCCAGATTTAGCTTATAGACAGCTTTATAGTTTGTAGTTTGGTTAAGATCTTTTTGTTGAAAGCCTATTGATTTTATAAAATCAAAAGTTGGGTCATATATTGGTTGTATCTTTTTAGCGTCAAAGTTAGCTAATTCAAAACTATCATCAGGAGTAAATCCATTCCAACCGATTTGTACATTATAGTCATAATCGCTTCCGTCTTGATTAGGTACTATCCATTTCATGTTAAAAGGATTAGTAGGCGTAGTACCTCTTAATCCCTTATATTGATTAGACCAATTATCTACAGCGAATGAATGATTAACATCAAAGTGAAGCTTTACATTATCAACGATACTTTTAATCTGGTCATCCTTAGCTGAGATATTAACCATATAGTCTTGCTCTACTGTATGGTCATCATAGTATTTAGTAGTTAAATACAAGTTTCCCAAGACAAAGGACTTACCATCAGTGTCAGTAACAGTAATATCAGCATTTTTACCCCAGTTTTCATCACCACCAACTGAAGCATATCTATTATCTTGGTTTAGAATTGCTATAGATCCAGCAAGAATTTGTTTTCCTTGTTTCAAATCTTGCTTTTTCAAAGTTCCATCTACACTTACACCGACAAGATAAAAATCATTAAGACTCATATTATGATTTTTATCCGCTTTAACATTTGTGGAATCATTCAGAAGCTTTAAATCCGATTTTTCAGCAACCCCAATTGCCTTTCCATCACCAACATCCTGCTTAGTCCAGCCAGCAGTGGTTTTATGAAAACCATGTGAAGCCGGATCAGTCCAATCAGTTGCTGCTTTGCTTTCTGCAAAGCTAAATTTTGCAGTTTTAAGGTTTTGTTTAGAGTTTAAATTTAAAGTAGTTGTTTCGACTTTATTTTTATTGTCATTTACTTCTTGTCGTTTTTGATCATTTAAGGTGGAGGTTTGCACCTTTTGAGTATTTGAAGATACATTTTCTTGACCAACTTGCTTAGCCTTTAGTTGGTCGTACCCCCCCCGATCAGAATTGCTCATATTGACTTGTGGGGCTTCTGGAGCGTCCTGAGTATGATTTACTTGTTGATTGTCTGAGACCTCTAAAACGCTTGAATTTTGACGTTCTGGAGCATCCTGCTTGTATACATCTCTATTTTGAGCAGCATTTGTAACTTGTTGAGTATCACTACTCATAGTTTGTTGATCATCCTGCTTCTGAACAATCTGAGCTTGAGGCTTATTGCCTGCAGTTGTAGCAGCATTTACCTGATTAGAATTTGCTAATCCTGCAAATCCAATACCAATCAGTACAGAAGCTGCACCAACACTTAATTTTCTAATTGAGTAACGTTGTAACTTTTCTTTTTCCATCTTTATCTCTTTCAATATTAATCAATAACCTTTACTTTGATATTTCCTGTTTGATCTAAAACAACATCCCATTTTTGAGAATTGTCACTGGTATGTACTCTAACTTTTAATGTTTTCCAAGCTACATAAGACTTATTCAAAAACTTAATTTTTTTATCTTTAGCTTTGTCACCACTCTTTACATCATCAGCTCTGAGCTTTAAAGGATATTGAATTTTAGTCTCTGACTTAATCAGCCAGTCTTCTACTGCCATGATTGCAGAATCTTTAAAGGCTTCTCTTTTTGCAGTTTCATTAAAGTAGCCAGCTGAATACTTAATTAGTGTTTGAACAAATAACCAACCAGCAATTCCTAAAAACGTAAAAGCATACATCCAACTCCCCAGCATTGATGATTCAAAATTGATCATCACTAAAGCAAATGACACCACAGCTCCAACAAATAAAATTAAGCCATTACTTACTAGTCGTAAAAATTTCATATATGAAACCGGCTTTTTAATTTTTAAAGTTTCCAAAATTTCTCCTTTTTTTCCATACAAAAAGATTGCTAATTCTAGCAATCTCTTAAGTTAATTTATCTTGTTTACCTTCGTCATACCGCCAGATGTATACCCAACGGTCATCTATCCACTCTTTTTGTGCAATAAGATTATATTGACTGTCGTACATCTGATAATGCCAATGCAGCCAATGATCTTTAGGATCAATCCAAATGTTAACAGTCCATATAATATCTTGCTGATCAGAAAGATCTAAGATTCCAATTTCAAATTGATTCATTGGATTCATATTTAGCCAACCATCAAAATCAATTAGTAATCCTTTATGACTTTCAATACCAGTGGTTTGCGCACTAATTAAGTGAGTTCTATGAGGGATGTTTTTTTTCAATGAGCCTGGAATCTTTGAGTTTTTATTCTCAGGATAGTTTTTAGCTGCAACAATATAACTTTCTTGTTGTCTCCTTACACCAGCAGTGTAATCTCCAGGAGATTTTGGAAAAACTCCCCTCTCATACTCGCCATTAGTGTTAATCCATGCTCGTTCAAACTCTGCTTCACTGGTTACACCATGAGAAAACAGATTCAGTGCTTTACGATTAAATTTATGACCATGTCCTGACTTAATGTATACAGCAGCAGTATGCCATTTGTCTGTATGTTGCCATACAACTGCTCCTTTGGGCACTTGCTCAAGCGCAAGCTTAACGCCAAAGACATTATTTAGTTCAAAAGATCTAACTTCGTAAACGGGCGTAGCGCCCTCTTGAGCGAACTTTAAATATCTTTTGAACTTTGCCAGAGCCTGGTCATAAGTTATCAGTTGGCTATACTGCCTACCAAAAATATCTACGTTTTCCATTTATCTTACATAGTGCCTCCTTCTACTCCATGAGTGATTTCAGCAACACTATTTCCTGAAGTTTTTCGTGTCTTAGCTATATCTGCTGTTCGAATTGTTCTTGCTTTAGTAATTGCAGATTCCAGCGCCTGCTGTACCAATGCTCTTCTAGTCTTCATCCTTTTAGGAGTTGTATTAAAGAATGCTTCATTTTGAGTAAATGCAGGTCTTTTAGGATTCGCAGCAGCCCATTCAGGATACTTTTTAATCATTTCAATCACTTGATCTACTGGAGTTTTAATAGTTGGAGCCTGTACCGGCTTAGAATAGCTTGCATTTGAGCCACCTTCAGAAACTTCTAAGTCCTCACCATCCATTTCAGCCAAAATTTGGTCACGAGATATTACATAATCATGGTGACCAAATTTCTTCTCCAACGAGTCATTAAGAGCATACATCGTATCATCAGTAAGATATGGCGCATTACCATGTTGAACATTTCTAGCACCATGCATTGCTGAATAGAACTCACCAGGCTGGGTAATCAAGTTAACTGCTACTCCTGAATCTGGTAAAGCAATATCAGATTCAATTGGTTCAGTAACACCTAAAGAAATACGTCCAGGAATGTTAGCAGTAATTCGACCAGGAACCTTTTCTTTTCTAGCCGTCTGGTTAGCAAGAATCATTCTAATCCCAACTGACCGTGCCATTTTAGCTAAGTACTCAAAAGCATCAGTCATTCCCTTTTCAGCCATTTCACTTGCTTTAAGGTTAGCATCACTATCAGTTAGAGCAGAAAATTCATCAATTACTGCAACAATGATTGGCAATGCCTCATCCGGATATTTCTTGTTAAATTCAGCGATCTTTGAAACTCCTCGCTTCTTAAACAAGTCAATTCTTTGCCGGCACAAGCGAACTAAGTGCTGAACTAACGCTCTGGCATACTCTAAGTCACCTGATCCATCAGCCGGCTGAGCATATATATAAGGATTAGGGTGATAGCTTGGCGAATCCTTGTTATCTGTTCTCATAAATTCAAATGAGTTACCCTTACCATCAACAAAGACAAACTTTAAGTGATCTGGATCCATTGCACTCATCATAGAATACACAATGTCCATAATTAATACAGTCTTACCAGTACCGGTCTTACCAAACAGCATTGCATGCGGAATTTTATCACCCAAGATAAAATCAATGATATTCCCCATTGCATCTAATCCTGCAATACCAGAAGCAATTTCCGGAATTCCTTTAGGACGTTTTTGAATCATTTCTCTAAAGTCAACTGGAATATTAACCCCATTAACCATAGTTACCAGTAAATTACCTTGTTGCGTACGAATAATTGGTATATCTGTTGTCCTTAATAAGTTGGCCAAACCTTCCTGAATTTTCGTCCAGTCAGTAGGAATATGTGCTGATCTCGACAGAGTATATTTATAAACTGCCGTGTTACCACCAACTTCTACACTGTTAAAACTAACATTGACTTTGTAACGTACTAACGCATCGGTAACATCCGAAACACGATCATGCGCCACTTTCAAAGCTTGCTCTTTTAACATTGCAACTGTAGCACCAGTATCTTGATCGGTCGGCTCTGGAACAACATTTAAATCCAAATTTTGCTGTGCTTGATATTTAGCTCTTGAAGTAGATAGGTCTGGAGTATACTTACTTTTTGCAAGTGACCTAACACGCTCATAGATTGCAGCAGGAGTTAAATGAACAACATATTCCAACATACCTCGGTATATGTGCTTTATTGCAGTTCCAGCTCCTTCACCACCATTGGCTACAGAAAATTCTTTAGAAAAAGGATTTACAAAAATAGCTCTCCAAGATCCTAACTCATCGCTAGCATTATACTGAACATCTGAGTCAAAAATATAACCGCCCTTTTCAGGGTTCAAAATCGGATCTTCCTGAAATCTAATGCTTGATGCAGCTAATCTTAAGCCTAATCCCTTTAGCTGCTGTTCAATAACCTGATCTGTAGCAGTTTCACGAGAATTTCTAATAACTAGCTGCGCATGTCTTACGCCATTTGCGGTTTTAACCTCAGCCTTAGTCTGTCTAATGGATAACGTAGCAGCTTTAATCTTTTGATTTCGTTCAGTACCACCTTGTCCATTGTCAAACGGTTTTCCCGTTTCATCCCTACCTTGTAAAGCATCAAAAAAGCTATCACTAATGTTTTCTTTGATTTTAGCAATATAAAGTCTCTTCATGATGTAATCAAAGAACGGAGTTTGATAGCCTAAGAGATATTTAAAGCAAAGATATGGATATAAAAGTACGACTCTTAAAATAATATTGGCTGCACGACTAAACTTAATACGCCAGATTAAGCTTTGAATCCATATTAAAAATGATGGAACCCATACAAGCACAAATGCTCTTACATAAATTGGAATCCAATTTAAAAAGAATTGAACAATATTGCGCCATGTATGTACCACCTTATTTTCAGCACTACTAATAAAATCAAACTTTAATAATTTTATTGAAGCTTGCTGAGCATAACTTATTGCCTTGTTTAAAAAAGGAATATTTATCAGGAACACATATAAAAGAGCTAACAGACCTATTCCAATTCCTATTCGCAATGTAACTTTCCAGATCCTATCAACATCTGCCTTTTCAAAGCTCACATGTGACATATGTAGAAAAATATAAAAAGCACCTAAGGCAAACGACATAGGTAAAATCCAATAGAATATTGCGTGCAACACACTAGAATTCATATATTCTTTCACCAGCCTTTATTTTTCTAAGATAATCTTTCAGTCCAATGCACTTCACGTTATTACGCGTAAATAGGACGATAGACGGCTTTGATTGCAGACTAGCTATGTCTATACTATTTTCCGAAAAAAGCCGCTTGAGCTGCTTATATCCTTTATTAGATTCGTAAATAGCAACATACCCTTGTAAAGTTTTTCCAATTATCAAATTTTCCCTAGCTAAAGGTATAACTTTAGCAATACCTTTAATAGTTCTATGTTCAAAAGATTTGATTGGAACATTTTCCAAAAAATATCTTTTAGGTGGTTCTTTTTTCAGATTTATCTTAATCGGCTCCGGCTTAGTCTCCTTTGCCTCATCAGCTGTAGCAATGTTTAATGCTTGTCCTGAATCCTCTTTCAAATCTTCATTTGATCCATTCTTAGCAATAAATTTAAAGTAATCTTTTTTTATCTTTTGATAAACCAAACCACTTTTAAAAATAAAGATTATCCAAATAGCCAAAATTGGAATAATGAACCAAATCACTAAGAATGGCTTAGGTAGATAGCTGGCGAAAGCGTTAAATGGACTATCTATCGCAATAACTACATTGCTAATGTATGGCAATCGGTTTAAGTAATTAACCCCTAACCAAAGCGCTCCGCTAACTAAAACAACTGCTATGGTTGCTGAAGATACAGCTGAAATTCTTTCAACATTTTTAGGCTGGCGATAAAGATACGCATTATAAAACGCTTGTATTACTACAAGCGCTGATAATACTATTACAAATTTAAGGATAAACTCTACCACTACCTCACCTTCTTCTGTAGCTTCTTCTGTAGCTTCTTACTTTCATTCAACACAGGAAGGTAGTGCTTAGGATTGGCATCTTGACTAAGCCCATCTATTTCAACCACAGATTTACCACTTGCATCTTCTGTAGGAACTACGTTAACTACTGTCGGAGTAGCTAACTTATCACCATATACAGCAATTTGAGGAATCTGACGTATCAACTCGTTCCACTGCTTTTTATTTAGCTTTTTAACATCAAGCACTAAATAATCTGCATTTTTGTTTTCCTTAGCGATAAGATATGTCATCATCATTTTTTTCTGCGCTTTTTTACAGTCCTTACAATCAGGAGCGTACAAGATTAAGGTAAATGGCTTGTCACTCGCAATATCATTTTTTATTAGTTGCATCCCTTTTGCAGGGTCTACAGCATTAGCAGCATACGTTGGTGTATGACCCTTTACCGCTAAAACAGCCATCACTATTAAAAGCACTCCTAGCCAAAAGACTGAGCCGGCAAGCATTAGCTTTTTATATTGATCCCAGAAATTTTTTATTTTTAAATAATAAACTCCTAGTTTATCTCTTGCCCTAATCATTGCCATCACTGCTTTCAGTGAAAACCAGCTTTAAATTAGAAATCTTATTGGTATTCAGGTTATAGACTAAATCATAATAATGAGTTGAATCCCCAGCATTAGCCTTTCCATCGCTATACCATGCAGAATTGGTTACTTTCACTAAAGCTTTAGCAGTAGATCCATGACTTTGAGATAAATACGCCTTTGCGCTTTCAAATTCAGAATGCAATTGCTCATTTTGAATGATATTGCCTCCAGTAGTGTCTTTCCCATTATCAAAAATCTCTTTATTTTTGGCTAAATTATTAGTAATGATTTTAGAAGCCTTCTTAGCCCGCTTCATATAGTCGTCGTAATCTGACCAAGTGTAATAAATATTAAAGAATTTATTAGCTGTTTTAGTTATTTGATTACTGTAGTAAATTTGCTTTGCAACTGTATTGATAGCAGGATTTTTACTAGTAGCAGCTTCTTTTTGTGCTTCCTGAGTAACTTCTTTTGCTTTTTCGTGATACTTAGTCTTACTCGTCTTTAAACGCATTTCAGAACGCGTTACCTCTCTTACCAAAGCTATTCGCTTTTGATAAACAACAGTAATACCAATTATTGACGCAATTAGCAGGACAATAGCACCTATCAAGCAAGGTAATTTCAATGACTCATAGTTTTTATTTCTGAGCATTAGCATTACCCCTTTCATGGTCAATAAAGCCTAAATCTCTCGACTTAAGTTCATATTGCAATGTATACAGGTCTTGACCCTTAATCTTACTTTTTGATCCCACAGCAGATGTCTGATAATTAACAGCCACATAAACAGGGATTTCTATCGTATGATAGTTATACTTTCCAAAAGTAACCACTACATCTGTTGTTGGACCAAATGGAAAAGATTTTTTCCCCGATTGATTAACAACCGGCTTATCAAGCTGAATTAAATTATAACTAAAACTTTTTCCAACTAATTTAGGCAAAGTTTTAGAAAGCTTCTTATAATCCTTTTCGTCTTTAGTCTTGTTATAAGTTAAATCTATAGCCTTATTTATTCGACTAGTTACATCGTTTAAAGATGATGTAACATTAACATTTTCTTTCTTCAAAACATCTAAAATTTGATTCGGTGATAGCTGACTTGTTTTTCGATTGTAATCAGCAGCAAGACTATCATTTTTTCGGCTCTCTGATTGTAATTTCTGCGTTTGACCATTAAATGCAATTACTAACCAAAAAATGAAAAATAGGACTGAAATTGATCCAATCAGCCCTATCACCAACCATGGTATCTTTTTTATTTTCATTTTCTTTATCCCCACTTATTTCTTAATTGGACGGGCTATCACAGGGCTTCCACCTTGTTGTAACAAAGAGTAGAAGGAATATCTAAACGTACCTTCACTAACACCTTTTCCGTTATCAGTCATTTGAATGACTTTGGTATCATCGCCCTTCCAGCGACTTTCCAAAATTGCAGTGTGTCCGCCATCTCCTGCTCCGGCTCCAACATTAACGATTACTACGTCACCCGGACGAGCTTCTGATTTAGAAATCTCTCTTAACCAGTGATGTGAACCTTTAGCATCATCTTCCATAGGCATAGTAAACCATCCCATATCAGGTGGAACTTTATACCCAGCTTTGGCAAGAACTAGCCAAACAAAACCGGAACAGTCAGTATCGCCGTTTTTATCTGGATGTTCCACTGAACCAATAAGACTAACGCCATGAGCCTGATGGTAGTGGAAATAGCCTAGCAATGATTTTGCAATTCTAACTATGTTACCATCCGCTGATTCAGTAGGTTTATTACATGGATTTCGGCTAGCAGCTTTTGCTACACCAGACTCCGCCGCTTCTGTACCACCAAGCAAAGCACTATTAGCAGAAATATTGGCTCCGCCAAACATCTCATACGCCTTACGTGCATCTGCATGGATCATTTCTGGTTTAGTCTGAGAATCGCTTAGCGATACTCCTTCATACAATAAAGACCAATCATCTGCCGCTTGAGTAGGGCTGGTATCACGTCCGACTTTATCCTTAGCATGTGTGTAACCATGACGTAATTCATATTCAGTAAGCTTCAGTTCCTTTTCAACGGTTAAGTCGCTGCTAGAATGAATAAAACCACCGCTATGAATTCGATCACTATTTCTAGTATCGCCATTCCAACCTCCCCATTGAAAAAGCCCAGCAACACCACCTCTTGGGTTCAGGGCTTTAGGATTCATAGTAGACTCACGATTTGCAACAGCCACCGCACCAGCAGCACCAGCACCTGAGAAGCCGATTTTCTTAGTCAAAAAATCGAAAATTGCTTTAGCTACCTTGTACGCTGGCGATCCTTTTTGAGTCCATATACCACCTACTCCACTAACATTTGAAGAGACTCCTGTACTAGAACTATTTTTTCCTTGTCCTTGAACACAGTTAGTCTCATAGCCTTCAAAGTTTGCATAAACTGGACTAGTTAACAGGGATGCAGCAATTAACGATAAAGAAAGACCTGTCATTACTTTTGACAGGTCTTTATTTACTATCTTCATTTTTTCTCCTACAAAATAAGGTGCGTATCAACTAACGCACCTATGTGATCCCTTCTTCGATAAAAATATAAAATACCTTTGTTAGCAGCTACTAGCTGCTTGACAACCGTTATAGGTAGATCCTGTTGCCAAGAAGAACTAAATTTTTTAGCATCCTCTTCTGTAATACCGCCTAGTACTACCATATCTTGCTGACTTAATCTGCCAGTAAACGTATCATAGCTAGCAGGATTTACAGGATTTTTAATGTGCTCAAAGACGCTAATTAAATGAATCCCCTTCTTCTCCATTCTCCGCTTATAAATTGCTAAGCTTTGAACAGGTAAATTAATTTCATCAAGTCCTTCAATTACGATTGTCTCACCTGGCAAGGCTCTATGTGTCACATATGCTAACGTGTTCAAGAAGGTAATCGACGTAATCTTTATATCTTCACCTAAATTTGATAAATCGTAATATATATTACGATCTTTAGCTTTAAAAACATCCGGCAAAGTCGTGTGTTTATCAAAAATTGATGGATAAGAATTAACCAATGTACTTAAGGTTTCATACATTAGCTTAGCATCCCGTCTTTCTTCCGGACTTGATAGAGCAGCTGCAGAAACCATATTGTTCATATTCAATAAAAAATCAGCTGGCGTTGGATAATCTTGATGATCTTTAGTAGCCAAAATCTTCTGTGCTTGCACAGGATTATGTTCCGGATCATCAGTATAAATACCATTACCTTTAGCCTTATAGGTATACCAATCAATTAATTCGTTCTTTAGGTGGTTTTTGATGTAGTCATTATTTTCTACACCAGCTGCAATTAGCAACATTGTATTAATTTTGTCAAAAGTAGCATTCGCATCCGCTTGCACCGTTTCTGGAGTACCAAAAACTTCAAAAGGATTAATCCCCTCTTTTTTCATATCAAAATACAAGCTATCAGTCGTATGAAAATTATTCTGAGAAAGTACTATGTAATGGGTTCTACCACCTCTTAGATAGTTTCCGTCTGCAATCACATGAGCAACTGCAGTGCCACCATTTTGCATAAATGCGCCACCTTCATAGCCGCCAATCGAAACAAATGGCTGTACACCACCCATATAAATTACTGCGTCCTTAACTTCACTAAAGTCTATTACCGATGTATTGCGTGCTATAAGCGAATGGATGTCAGTGCCTACCATTACACCTCTTGGATCAGAAAACCCAACAGAGGGCAAAAATAAGCGCCCTGCGGCAACTGTAGACATGTCAGTGTTATGGTAATGATCTCCATGAACTGAAAGCAGTAAATCATGCAACGACTTGAGCTGCTCTCCTGTTCTTCGAGTAATCATCACACCACGTACACTATCGTTTTTATAGTTGATTTTCATTTCGTAAATTGTACGTTCAACATCTTCTGGCGTATCTGCTCTAACTATCAGCATTACATCTGAATCAATCATAATATCGTTTTTAGATAGGGATGCCGATATTTGCATATCTGTAATTCTTGAGGAATTTTTAGCACTTTCTTTTGCATCTTTATCTCTAGTATTAGCCATCGTTTCTATACTAGAAGCTAAAGTTTTATTAGTAATATCGTCCTCTGTTTCTTTATCAATGCCCTTTTGCCGTTGCACAAAAAGCACTTTTCCTGAATCTAATAGCGAACTAGGAATTAGCTTAGTTACCCAGCCAATTACATCTGGTCTATTAGATCCATAAATAAAAGTAACATCGAAAACAGAAATTACTTTTTTACCCAAAAATAAATAGGGATCAGTATCAACATAACCGAATGGATACATGAACCCTATTGAGCCTTTAAATTTACTACTAAATTTAAATTTCTTTTTCTCTTTTTTTGGTTTTTGCTTCTTTTTGTTTCTATGCTTAAATTTAAAAATCACTAAATCCGACCTTCCCCAAAAATATCTTGAAATACCGATTTAATATCTTTGCCTTTAAGCCTACGATAGCCTACTACTAATCCTTGATGAAATGCTGCTTCAAGGTGAGCAGATCGCTGAGTAAGTAATTTAACATTAGGTGCCGCTACTATAATTGTCGTCGTAATCTGCTGATTATACGGCAAATTAGCCGTTAAATTATACTGAAGATCTCTTTTAGCTTTCATAGCTGGTGTTGCATTAGATGGTAATACTTTTTTCTTAACTGCCGTCTTATCAATACTAACAACTGTTGACAGGATCGTATCTCGCTCATTATTAAGCAATAAGTCTTCATCTGCACTAGCTGCTAGTTCTAAATCAGAATCAAAAGTAACGGGACTAACAATACCGCGGACATTATAGCAAGCAAGATAATAATGTGTTTTGCCATAAATCGTCTCTACAATATTGTCTTTGCCGTTATCCCAAAAGCGCCACCATCTTTCATTTCTACGAATTCTAGCAGTACCAAGACCTTTGATTTTTCTAAAAATAAATTTAGCACTAACCCCTACCTGACTGCCTTGTACTGGATTTGTTAACAAGGCATTTAGGGCAAATAATACAATTCCTATTACCATCAGAGCAGCAGGCAAAGCATTTTGAAAGGCAATTGCTAAATCAGCTAACCTTAGGACCAAAAATATAACGATTACACCTATTGCTAAAATTCCTAGTGAAATCATCACACCACCCCAAGTAGTAGTTAAGAATTCTCCTAATGCTCCTAGGTGTTCGGAAATAGCAGGGATCCGTTTGATTTGATTATAGGCTTTAGCTCTTAAATTAGCTCTATTCCCAGCAAAGTCACTAATTTTATGATAACTATTATTGTCTTCATTAGGCATAAACTACACTCGTTTCGCACAAAACAATTGAACTATAGCAATAATTGCTAAAATCAACCCGAAAAAAGCAAAATTAGTAGCTTGTGCAGATTCAGTATTTGTCTGTGGCAACTTATTCATCACAACATGGCCATCTTTTTGAATATGCGCATAAACCGGCTTTTTATTTCTAGGTTTTACATCAATTACATTATTAGCGCCTTTATTCACGCTGTTAGCATCATGAACATTAATAACCGGTACAACTTCTATCATCATCTAGCCTCCTTACCTGAATAAAACAGTATGTGATACACCATGGTCATCAATATAATGACCGCTATGATCATCATCCTTAATTACCGCATATTTCTTGCCACTTTTTGTTGTGTACGTAAATGTATTAGGAGTACTACTAGATTGTTTAACAGAATTATTAGTAGCTGCAGTATTATCTTGAGTTGTATGAGATTGCACTGTAGCCTCAGGCTGTTGAACAGCTGGCTGACGTGAGTTAATAGTAAAAGCAGTAAAAATGCTACTCAAAGACATAGTTAATAGGACTATACCTACAATTCCAGCATATCTTTTCCAATCACTAGCGTGGCTAAAGTTAAATCTGGATCTATGTTGCTCTTGAGTTTGTGATGATTGTGCAGTTGGCATTGCTTGAGGCTGAACCATATTAGACTGATTCTGCATTTGCTGGTTATTACTCATTATTTGAGTATTTTGCAAGTTAATACTTGTTATATCATGCAAAATCTGTTGTGTTTGATCCTGAGCCTTTGCAAGGCTTTTCTGCATCTCCTCACACCGATCTTCTGCTAATTTTCGACGATTATCGGCATCTTCTACTTGTAACCGATAAGCGTGAATACCATCATTGATACCCTTAGCAATTGCCGCTTTAACATTAGCATCATAAGTTTGCTTGTTAATCTCTAATGAACTTTTTAAATCAGCGATTTGCCTTTTTAAATCAATATTTTCATTTTTAGTTTTTTTTACTTCGTCAAGCAATCGCTTCTTCTCATCAGCAATAACCTGGCGATAGCCTTCTATAATTGACTTAACGTCTGCATTATCAGTTACATGATTAAAAATAGCTTGCCGTACTTGATTCTTATAATCGTCAAAGCCTTGATTTTCTTCTCGTATATCTAAATCAAGCTGTTCACGAATTGGCTGAGATTTTTGACTAATAATATCATTCATCTCATTCAAATGATCGGCATCATACTGCGCATAAAATTCATTTAACGCAGCTTGACCAGCATCATGCTTTTGTTTGTTATAAGCTTTCTTTTCACTATTTTCAATTTCTTGAAGTTTAGTCTGATTGTTTTTCTTTATCTGATCAATATTTTTATCATGCTTTTGTTGAGCTTGAGCAATCTGATTTTTTTCAGCTTCTGCGTATTCCTTATCATTACTATCCTTAAGTAAATAGTAAATATCAGAAATCGCTTCTTGTTTCGCACTAGCTAAATGATTTTGCGCATCAACCAAATCTGAATTAATCAAACGTTTAGTTTGATTATCAAATGCTGGCAAGCCATCGCCTAGCGTATTTTTACTAAACAAGCTATTTGCCGCTTGATAAAACGGATCATCATCGTCAACATATTCAGTATTTTCATCTGGGTTTTCTTGATATTCTTCATTGGCAGGTACACTTGACGAATCGTCTGGTTCATCAAACATATCCATCAATTTATCTTTAGAATACCCATCCTCTTCTTCAGGCTGTTCTGCCGGCTGATTTTCAATCTCTAAATCTTGAGATTTATTCGAACCACGATCATTAAAGTTAATCACGCCTTCTTCATTTTCTTCATCAGGAAATGAATCAGGAATCTCATCTTCCAATTGAGCTTCATCATCAGGTTCGCTTGTTTCTTCTATATCAGGTTGTTCTAATTGTTGATCTTCATTGTCCGAAGCTGGTGATTCTTGTGAATCATCAGCTTCAGACTTATCAGTTAAATCAGCTTGTTCTTTGTCAACTAAATCTTGTGAGCTATCAACAAAACTAATAATTGTTGGTAAATCAAAAAGTTGAAACGTGCCGTTATCGAAATCTACATCCCTTATTTTCGATGTTAAATTACTCTCTTTAACCTCTGAATTTGCAGGATCAACCCAATCCAGACTAAGACGAACCTTTTCCGGATCAAGATCTATTCCTGCTATATCAAAAGCATCACTAAGATCTTGACTAATCGGATATAAATAAAGGCGTTCACCTTCTTCATAAAGATGAACGCCCTTTTGATGAGCCTCGCTTTTAAGTTCGCTTACACCGGCTTTTGCCCCATCAGCAACACCAATTGCTAGATGTAATGTGTTATCACTCATCATTGATTCTCCAATATCTTTTATGCGTGTGGGATTTCGTTACCCTTGTTCTTGAAGAACGTGAATACACCGGTAGCGCCCCATACCATTAGCAATCCGCCTAAGAAACCAATGGCAAGACCACCAGCTGCAGCACCCCACTTCTTTTGGTTAGGTGCAAGATTTAATACAAGGTCCTTAATGGCTACAACCACAAGGATAATGCCCCCAATTAAAAGGGCTAAACCTAATAACCAGTTACCACTTAAATTAATCCATGATGTCATTTTTATTTACCTCCAAATTTATTACTATTTTGTAATTCAAAAAGATTTTCTACTAAGTTTTGTTTGTTAATCTGCTGTTTTATTTCTGGATTTAAAGCTCTAACCGCTTTTTGCAATCCTCTAATATTGCGCTTAACGTCTGAGATATTGCTACTTTGATACAAGTTGCGTAAAGGCTTAATCATCCGTTCATCTGCGGCTGCTGAGCCAAGTGAACTAATTACGCCTTTAAGCTGATTCTGAGTAACGAAGTTATTAGTTGTTGATTGTTGAATTACAGGTTTTTCAATCCTGTCTCTAACAATCTGACTAATTTCTTTAGCATTTCTTACTTTAACAACTGGTCTGTGTCCCGAGCTACGGGCTTCAGTTGTTCTAGTAATTACATCACGTTGATGCACAACATTAGGTTTCGACTGAACAGTTTTAACTTTACGATCATAGTACTTACTACTTTGTCTCTCAATCTGACGCTTAGGCACTTGAGTGTATCGTGTTTCATGTTGAGTAGTTTTAACTTCATGTCTTGCTACACCTGGTTGACCACTACCACCCAATACCTTCTGCGTTGTAGTCTGACTCTTATTAACAGTTCTAACAGGCTTGTTAGTACCGCCTTCATGTTTAGCCCAGGTGTCATTTGCCTTGGATCTAATTCTATCTGCACCTTGTTTGAAGTATTTATTGTTATTCAAAACATCTTGATGTGCGCGATTATGAACTGTCACAGGACTTTCTGACTTCGGCTTTACAATTCGAGTTGCTGCAGGATGATTGTCACGTGTAGACGACTTTTCAATCGTCGTACTTGTAGTTCGTCTATCATGCATTGATAAAGCTGGTTTTTCTGACTTCGGTTTATCGACATTATCGACACTTTCAACAGTTCTAACTTTGGACTCATTAGAAGGCTGTACAGAAGATTTAGATTGTGAGACTTGACTTGAACCTGGCAACCGTTGAGAACTGTCAGGACTAGCTAAATGATTATCATGAGTTGATGCTGACGGACGCTCTGATTTCGGCTTTACAACATGAACTTGATCAGATTTTGGCATCTCCAAGTTACTGTCGTTCTGCTTACTATCTGGAGCCATCGTCGGATTATCATACCTAGAATCATCATTATCAATTTCATTAGTATTCTTGGACATTACAGGCTTTTCACTTTCTACCTTTACAGGTTTCAAGTTATAGCCTTGTCCAATATCCTTAAGTTCTCTAATTGCACTGTTAACAGTAGCAATTTGTGAATTAGATGCACCTTCTACTTCAAGTTGACGAGCTAGACCATATAATCCAGTTTGAGCTGAAGCATATGTTTGATTATTAGGCTTAGCCTTAAACTCGTTGACAGATTTTTGAGTATTCAAAATACGATCAACGACTGGACGAGATATGTTTGGATCATTTTGAATTTGTGCAAGATCTTTACCTACACGATCAAATTGACCTCGACGCTTAATCTCATCAGGAGTACTTACCTCACCATCATAATTTTCAGTCTTTGCTGAATCTTGCTCTAAGTCAACATCTGGCTCATCACTTGAATCATCATCACCTGGCTTGTGGCTATGGCTACTATCTACGATTCCTAAATTACCGTGTTTTAATCCGTCAACAGCGGTAATTGCATCTGCAACAGGAGCAGCTGGCGTTTCTTGCATCGCTGCAAGTGCTAATTTCTTTAGTGCTTCTTGCATGCGCTGAGCAGCTATAAATGGCTTTTCAGCACGTGCATTAGTTTTTTTAGCAAAATACTTTGTATCATAGCTAGTCTTCGATACAGAATTCTCCATTCTTCGAGCTGCAGCTTGTGCCCAGTTCCATGGCATGGTAAAGAACTCATTAAGTCTGTCTCTAAACTTAGAACTTCTAAGCCAGATAAAGAAAAATACAAGTGAAACAATACCATCAATTATCAACGGCATCCCATTGAATGCTAATGATTGCTGAGCAGTAGCTGGTTGTACACCTGCTGCTAACGGTACACCTTTGATTACCGCACTTGAAATGGCTCGCATGATTGTAATTATCATAGTCGGCATGATAGCCATCATTACCGCAGTTCCACCAATACCTAAAGTATAGAAAATAAAGGCTGCTAGATACTCAATATCACCTGCCACTAGAGCCTTAAATAAGGCTGAGAATGGTTTAATATTCATATCCAGGATTCCAACGCTAAAGATAGCTAACAATAGTGCCAATAATACGACCAAAGTAAGGATCGGATCCGTAATCATTCCAATTAATGTGAAGAATGGGTTACCAATCATCGATACAACATAATATTCGGATCGATTACTATCAAACTGACCTTGTACCTGTTTAATGCCTCGTGCTGGTGCATTAATGTAGTAACGACCACCATTTTCTTCAAAAATTGTTGATAAAATCAAAAACATTGATTGATCACTTGGAACGGTAGCGTTACTAGTACCACCAACTTGATTCTTAACCATTTCCTGACTCGGTGTATCACCATAATATTTATCAAGATTACCTGAGTTTTTAACCCCGTAAATATATCGATCACGCCAGGCATTCTGCTTCGACGTATTAAGCTCATGATGTCCAGCATTATAGTCATCAATAGCAGATGTATATGAACCGTCCTGATCCTTTTTATTAGTGACCTGTCCGGTTGATGGCAAGTGCGCATGATGAGTATCAAGCAATTGATTATTGCTAAATGCTGAGGCATATCCATAATAGGATCCATAAGTAGGACTGCTATTGGCTTGCCAATTTTCACCCAATAAATGTAAAGACTGATCTGAACCCTCAAAGTTAACATAGTCAGTTGCTGAAAACGACTGACTCATACCATAAGCAATTAACAATGATGTATTAGGGAATACAGAATTGCTTCCTGCTAATGAACTATTTTTATTAATTTGAGCAATTCTATCTGTTCCTTTGCCATTATACGGGTCAAAACTTAAATCTACGAAAGAACCAGTAGTTTTATCAACATCGGCATTTTTGCCCTTTTTATCTTTTTTATTAATATCAGATTTTTGATTATTATCACCAAGCGGAGCAAAGTTAAAGTTATAAGCCCAACTACGATCATCAACAAGATAGCGACTAAAAGTAGCGTTAATGGCCGGAACTTTGCTTAACATATCACCTATATTTAGCAGGAACGTTGACATCCCACCAACTACAAGTGGAACAGCAATCAATGTTACCAAACGACCTTCAAACTTATGCAACCACCTTTGATCAATATGTTGTGATCCACGTCTTAACGTCATAACCAGAGCTATAACTAAAGCTGTAATAGCAAAGTATAATAATGCATTAAACCAAGCATTAATTTGATCTTTAGACATCCCTAAAGCATCAAGCATTCCTGATCTAAATCCCATATTCGTGAATACGGCTCCTAGAAGTGGAATGATGTTGAAGGTTGCCAATATCCTTAGCATTGCTGGTATTAACATTGTGATGAAATCCATTATCAATGATAATGGCATCAACAAACACATTATTAAGAATCTGCCAATGTAGGCACCCCAACTTTCAAACCCTTGTACTTTATTTGAAAAGTAATTAAAGGTTGAGTAGGTTGCCATCATTGATACAAATTTTTTAGCTGTATCTTCTGCTGTTGAGTTTGGTGCTGAGTTAACAATATCGTTGTACGAAAATGTACCACTGATACCACCAGAACCTAAAGGCGCAATATTAGCAACTTTTTGATTACCAGCTTGATTCTTAGTACTATCTGCACGATTATCAAGCATGTAATACTGATAGCACGTAGCAAAGTTATAGTTATCACTGGATGCATTAGCCTGTCTAGCAATACCTAAGCCAAAGATTGCAAATAAGACGATTAAAACTGCTAATTTACTCTTTAACATTTTTTGGAGACAAAGAGCAATTTTTTTACGCTGCATAATCATCGGCTCCTGAAATTCTTTCTTCAAATTTCACACTAATATCGGCATTTTTGTGGTCTGTACTTTCAAAAAAGGCATGATGATTTGTACTGATAGCGAATGTGCCAAAATCAGCATCCACTCGCTCACCAGCATCAATCCTATCAGCAATAACTTGCGTAACTTTAGCAACTAACCGCGTATTGATAATTTCTTCAATCGCTCTAGCACCTTCCTGATTAGCTTTAGCACTAATCATATCGTTAGCTATCATTACTGATAAAGGATCACATTCTGCATAGTCAGTATTACCAGTTCTGTCATGCCACCATTGAGCATCTCGCTTTTTAGGTATCTGAATATCAATTCCAACGCCACCTAACGAGTAAATGCTGCCAGGGATGCTCCATTGCTTTTTAAGCTTAAGAATCTTTAATCTCGCAATCATCGCCATGATTGCCTTAGGCAATGGCAAATATGGAATAATATTTTGAAAACGTTGCAAAATTTCTGGTTTAATCCCATTATTCTGACCAACATCTCCATCAATTAAAGCTTGAATTAAATCAGCTCTACCATTAACGAATCTATGATAAAGCTCATCACTATATTCATCAGGAGTTTGATTACGTCCAAGCTTCATATTTTTACCTAAATCATTAAAGAATTCAGCTCCTAAGTTAGATGTCGCAAAAACTATTGTGTTGTTAATCGAACGGTCAACACCATGACTATCACGCACAATCCCTTCATCTAGCATACGCATAAGTGAGAATTGTACAGTCTTATGAGCTTTTTCAAACTCATCCAGTAGAATTACTTTCTGCTTATTAGCAGCCATATCATTACCAATAATTTTCTGCACCTCTGGAGCATCTTCTGCAGTAGGATAATCACCACAGTTTATTGTCAAAATTGCATCATCTCGACCAAACATTGCTTTAGCTGTAGCCTTAGCAGTTTCAGTTTTACCAGTACCGGTAGTACCAACCGACAAAGCCACTAAAAGTGGCTTTTTACGATTACGAGGAGCATAGAACGCATTATTAATAGCATCACCAATTAACTTAACAGCTAATGGCTGTCCCTTAATCCGTTTGTGAATTTCCTCTCTCACAGCTTCAGCACTAGCAGGAGGATCAATATTATAACCATTCTGCTTAAACACGTATTGATAAGTTTCATGATCAATCGGCTTAACTTTGCCGGTTCTTTCGTGCAACCTATTCTCATGTCCAATACAGCTCATTAAAACCTTAATGGATTTAGCTGGATTAACTTGATTACGTACATAAACATCAGTTAATGATACTAATTCTCTTAAAGAACGTACTGTTACTGGAGGGATGTAACCATAGTCAGTTGACCTAAGGTGTTCAATTCGTCGTTTGAGTATCGTTACCGTTGTTGCTAAATCAGGAGGATCCATAATTACCTGATTAAATCGACGATCAATCGCATCATCTTTAGCCAGATTTTCAAAATATTCTTTTGATGTAGTCGCTGTAATAATTGGGAAAACGCCTCGACCTAAGCCTTCCTTAAGCGCATTAAGTGCAGCTGATGATCTGACCCCTTTGCCATAATCATTAAGCTTGTGAACCTCATCGATAAACAAGATCATTTTGAACTTTTTACCTGGATTGCCTTTTCTAGTAGCATCTCGGATATTACGCATATCCTCTAGTAAAGTACTCATGCGAGAAATCATAATTCTTTCAGGTAGTCCACCTAGAATTTCAACTCCTAATCGCACCACTACGAATGGATCGCTAGTATTTTCATGTAGATGGATTAGCTGTTCTACTAAAGCCGTCTTACCAATACCAGCTTCACCTAAAATCACGGCACTTGGATTTTCGGGATTATACATAATGTCTTCTAACATCTGTAATTGTTCCTTATCACCCACTAGCGTACCTTGACCTGGTGGCAAATACGACAAAGCATGATTGTACTTCTCATCAATTTCTGATGGTAAAACCAAATGTACTTTACTTACTTCATTCACCTTTCTCACCTCCTTTCATGGGCTTTCTAACTTTATTCATAGTTATCTTCATCATTTGGAGCAAAAGTTGATTCATCCTTATAAGTTTCATGCTTGATAATTTTGCTATCGTCATAAACATCATGGCCATCATCTAATTGCTTAGTAAGTTTGACCACTTTCTTAGGCTGATAGACAGGGATAACTGCATTTTTGGCTCTATCGTATGATTTTTTCGCAATAACTAAAAAATCATCCATGCTCTTGGCTGGATGATTATAGAAATATTTATATAATTCGTCTTCAATTTTCATTTTTTCTTTTGGTATGCCTACTTAATGCTTCTGTGGCAATCAGTATTAATACTAGAAATCCACAAATAACAAAAACTCCTAGGTAATAAGCCCATAAATTGGCTTTAATGCTTAAATATCCTAAGATCAAAATTGTTATGGTGTACCAAATCAATATTTTATCTACTAAAAAATTTTTTAACTTTTGCATTTTTAATGAATCGTATTTAAATCACTAACAGTGTAAGTATGATAATGCGTCTGCTTAGGATCTAAAATGTTTGAAGCAATGATACTGTTCTTGAGCTTCTGATACTTGTTTTTGATTTTTTCATAGCTAGCAGTTAAATCATTCAATGAACTCTTAATGTTTTGCTTGCCAGTACGAGCAATCTGATCATGACTGTTCTCTTGAATACGTCTGTTCATTTCGTCTAATGTTCTATTAGCCTTTATAATTTTTGCATGCACTTTATTCATGCTGCTTTTCAGAGTTGCTAAATTTTCTCTAACAAATAGATCATCTATCATTTCGGAATCGGAATTCCAATTACGGTAATTTCTGATAGCATTATGTGCATTTAATCGAACGTAGTACAGTGGTGGCAATTTAGCTCGATTCTCATCCTCGCCGTTAGAGTTGGTACTAGAATTATCACTTGAGCCAGATAGTTCAGCAGTAATTGAATTATCAATGTCGCTGTCGCTTAACTGGGTTGGATCATTTAAATCATCAGTAGTTACCAACTGACCATTATCAATGATCATTACCAGAAATGCAGCATTCTTAAATCCGGTCTTTGAGTGTAGTGTCAAAACTCCTGAACCGTCGGTTCCGAAAATTCCATATGACATCTTAAGATGCTTCATACGATTAGCAGTAGTATCAACCAACCGCAATTTATAGCGATTGCCAAAACTAGATAATCCAGTATGTGCATCATCATCATAACGAATTTCTACAGCTAAAGTTTTACCATCTTTGCTTAATCTAGTATGACCTAACGATAATTGACCTTTTGATTGTCCACCCCAAAGTGGCAAATCTTCATCGTACTTCATTGAACTTGCCATTATCTGCGCACGATAAACTGCAGCATTATGCTGTATCCAAAAGAAACCAACAAGCATCAAAAAAACTGATATTACTAATGTGATTGGCATATAGTAAAACAATTTGACATCACTTGGTGTTTTATACAGTTTTTTCCTTTTCTTCTTGCTTTTGTGTTTAGATTTAGACTTTAATTCGCCATTTTTTTGTCTTTTGCCAAATAATTTCACTTAAATTAACCCCTAAGATTAACAGTGTACTAGCTGTTACAAGTGCAACAGCTTGATACCACAAAGGGTTCATCAAACGTACATCACTAAAATGCATTGTACTTAGCATATTAGCCATGCTTTGATAACTAAAATACTTTAAATTTATTAGCTTATAAAATGCTTGTTGTGCTACATAAATATTAATCACTGTAAGTTCATAAGGAAAAGCAGCAATGAAAAGCCACCAATTTGACTTTTTAAAGGCATTTCTTAGCTCGTACAGATTAAATATAAATGCTACAACCATAACTACGTAATAAGCTATGAAAAATACTTTAGTATTTTGAACCGCCATCTTAACTGCTACTGGTGTCTTACCTGTAGTACTAATGAACAGTGGTATTAGACTTACAAAAAAAGTAGCTATCGGATAAACAGAAAAAGAATTGATTAACTGATAATACTTGATCTTTCGTGTTACTAGCCATAATACTAATGCCACTACTGGAGAAATTAACCAAAGCAATATCATTACGGCATCAGAAACAGAATGAAATTTAAACGGATCCGTACCTACACGTTGTCCGATATTCTGCAACATTAATCCGATTAAAACAATGCAAAAAGTTGGTATTAACCAAGTGATCAATACTGAAAAGCCCACAGAAATTAAGTGCTTATATTTTTTTCGATTAAATGTTAAACGCATAATTTCCTTTGCTATTAATAACCCACCACTGTCCCAGTATGTTGTTTTTCATACCACACACAGACCTTTATCACCTAAAGCAGGTCATTAAAACTTAAATTTATTACTTTCTTTGCATATTTCAGCTACATTTTTTTAGCGAAAATGTAGCAAAACTGGAAGGATCAGTTTATAGTTAACTGTCAACTGCCTGCGTCTATGCATAATTGCATAACAGGCTCTCCGCTTAAGAGGGATGCTTACCCCATTAGGATTTTACCTATGACTACATGAAAACATGTAGCAGCGGTTCGGGTTTGATTTTCGACTAAAAGACCTCGCGTACCCAGTCCTCAGACTGTGTTCAGATTTAAGATTGAGTCATCCTGTGACTCACCCGGAAACTTAATCACGCTGTATCTACTCTTTCGAGCTAAATTGTCAATGTACTATCCCTTTTCAGGGTAAAACGGTCAAGGCATCGAAGCCTTGCAAAGGTCTTCCTTATGGGCAATAGCATTAGACCACCCGTCAATGATTTACTTTTTAGTGAGAGTGTAAATTGTAATATAAACACTTATTTTGGAGGAAATGTTTATATTTTATTACTGCTTTTTAACAACACCCGCAAGTAAAGGTCGGTTCAGCTTTCTGCGTTTGGCAAATAGCCGCCTGTTGAGAGTCCAGGCAGAAGTAACTAACGGATAAATTGCATGCAATGACATACTATGGTCGCCTTTAACCGTGAAAAATAAACCATTTTGGTGATTGATATAGTTATCACCAGTACTAATTCGCACTCTGTACGCACGGTTAAGCAGCTCCTGCTCGTCAACAACATGATTTTTTGTCTTAAAAAAAGTGTGATTTCCAGTCATAATGTACATCCATCCCTAATTCATCCATATCAATTACTCTAATTGTGTTATTAATAGCAAGTAAAAAGCCGAATGTCGGCATTTTCAAAATAAAAAAGAGCCAATGATTGATAAACAACCATTGGCTCGAAGTTAATTTCGTTATTAAAAGGATAGCTTATAGAAGCTTAACTCCTATTCTCATCATCTTTTTGGCAAATAACAAAAAGCGTAATTAAAATCTTGCGTATTTTTGCTATAATGTAACTGATGGTGAGTAAAAATTTACCATCGAGCAAGGTTGCTTTCAAGTTCCAGTTGAAAGCATTTATTCAAGAGATATTGGTAGTATCTTTTGAACCTTGCTTTTTTTATTAAGAAAAATATTTGCAGCCGACACTCGGCTCTATCTCTATTTTATAACATTTTTTAAACATAGTACAGATTTGAAGCAAAAACTATAAGCTTTTTTAAAGCTTCAAAAAATGAGGTGCAATTTAAATATGAGCAATTATCAGGCTTTAGTAAGCGCAATCAAGCAAACTGATCCTACAACTAGAAAAAACAATTTCAACAAGTTGATTACAATCAGAATTAATCATGTAACCAAAGGGGAACTAATTCTGATCAAAAAGCAACTACGACTTAGTTCATATAGCAAAATAGTACGTTACACGATTAGAGAATTAAACAACTCATTTCCCGTCTTAACTTATCGTCAAATTTTAAAAAACGAGGTTGAACCTCAGTCAACAGATACTGAGATTAGATTTCTAGTTAATAAAGACTTAGAACACACGCTAAACTTACGCATAAAGCAATTACATACTACGCAACAGAACTTAGTTAATTTGATATTAAAAGTTTTTATTGAGCATTATAAACAAGCTAGAAAATATTATATTAATAAGCATTCATAGCCTTTGGGGGTAGTAAAATAAAGTCAGTATTTGAAAGTGAGATGTGCTGAATTGATACAAAAATATAAATTAATTTTCAAAGCTGCATGGATAGCCATTAAAGAAACATGGTTCCCTAACGCACAAGATACATTTCAACAAAACAAAAAAGTTAAGCCCAAAATGGACTATGAAAAGTATGCTATGCTCGTTAATGATCTTGGACAACCGAGAAAAAAATATGATCGAATAATGGTGTCAAAAAGTTATGATAAGATTCAATATCCAAGTGGGTACTGCGTAGATATTTATTACTATGACCCATATGCTGATTTTCTCTCTATTTTGACTCCAGATGATTCAGTTGATTTAACAGAATTAAAAGATACAGTTTTTAATAATCCGAATGTAAGACGGGTTGCTAAGCAAATTCCAGATGAACTCAAATTTAGGTAACGTAAATCCTTAGAAATTATTTCTAGGGATTTTTTTTTTGCCTTATTTTTTTACTTACGAGTATCTACTAAGTATCTATGAGTATCTATTAAGTAATATATATTATTAATAGTGTTTGAAAATCAAACGTCCTTGTGGGAGTAAGGCTGAGGGGCATTTTTTTGGACGTTTGAAAATCAAACGTCCTTGTGGGAGTAAGGCTGAGGGCACTTGGGGTGGACGTTTGAAAATCAAACGTCCTTGTGGGAGTAAGGCTGAGGGCACTTTATTGTTGCAAATGCAACTATAAAGTATATATAAATCGATATAAATATATAAAAATAAAAACAAACAAAATTCCTAAAATATCCGAAAAATCGAAAGTACGTTTGCTTGTGGATAACTTGATATTGCACTATGTTTAAGGAGGTGAGAAAAATTAGGAGGAAAAGAAAGTGAGAGTAATTAAAAAAATAGTAGCTATTATGTTAGCTGCTGGATTAGTTGTATCTTCTGTAGGAATATCAGAGACTAGTAATAGTTCTACCGTGCAAGCAGCAGTTCACGGTAGAAAAAGACATAAATCTAATAAGTCTTGTCCTGCTTTTAGGCGCAAAATGATGAAGGCTTTGAAAGCAACAAACAAAGATACTAGAAATTTAGTTAAAGCAATAAACAAATATGATTATATTGACTTCAAAATGTGTTATATGAATAAAGGCAGTTGGGGCTGGAGACTAGCTACATCAAATAAAAACAGTTTGATATATAAAGTCCAACCATCTCCTGAAACAGCGATAACCGTTCATCAATTTGCTAAAAAGAATAAATTGAATAGCTTACAAGTAAAAGGCATTACGTCTCTGCTCTCAGGCTTTATCGCTTATCCATATGAGAATTTTGATTATTTGTATGCTACAGTTCAAGATGCTAAGTTGCATAAAAAGAATGGAGTTTACTATTTAACAGCAACTGTTACGATTCATAGTAAAGACAAGATGGGCAATTTAGATAAAACAGGAATAGGAAGAGCTGATCTATGGTAGACGGCTTGGTAAATAAAAGACGTGCATCCCTTAATGGGCGCACGTCTTTACTGTTTATGCTATTTACTATTTAACAGCATCTTTTAAACTTTTGCCTGGTTTAAATGCAGGTACTTTTGATGCAGGAATTTTAATTTGAGCACCAGTTTGTGGGTTGCGACCATTTCTAGCGGCACGGTCACGAACTTCAAAGGTACCAAAACCAATCAATTGTACTTTCTCTCCGTTGCTAAGTTCTTGCTTAATGCTATCAAAAACAGCATTAACAATAGTTTCAGCATTTTTCTTAGTTACATTTGACTTCTTTGCTACTTCATTTACTAATTCAGCTTTGTTAGCCATTATAGTTACCTCTTTTTTTGATTTTTCTGAGTAAATATAGTGTATAATAAATAAAAGAGTTGTGAGATATAAATCAAGATATTTGATAAAGTTGTTATTACCTTACAACACACAGCTTTATCTCTTTCTGTTGTATTTTGAGGAAATTCTCATAGCTGAGTCTGATATGCCTGTATCAGGCTCTTTTTTTATATGCTATTTAGCTAGTTGTTCACGACGATGCTGAATAGCTTTTTTTAGTTCCTGCAATTCATTTAGAGTTGCTACATTTTTGATAGCATATAAAGCTCGGTCAACTTGATGACTAGCATTATAGGCTTCACGTTTAGCGATTGCTTCAGCATCCCCATTATCAATTTTTTTATTCCAGTTGTCCCAATATTTTTTGACTGCTTTTCTATTATTTTTACGTTCAGTTTCCAGTGATTTAATAGCCTTTTTATCGCCTTTTTTAGCCTTGTCTTTGATTCGAGCGCGTGATAATCGCTTGCTTTCACGCTCACGAATGACTAATTTTTCAAATTTTTTAGCAGCTTCTTTGTCCCCTGCTTCAGCCTTAGCCTTTAAGTCAGAACGGTAGCTCATTATTTTGCCTCCTCTGTTAACTCATTAATTCTTTTATCAATCAGGTCTTCAAGCTTATCTAATAATTCATTGTCAGCATTTCTAATGTGAAGATAGGTCGCATTAATATAATCATTATGCTTTTTAGTCTCAAGTTTGTTCTGAGCTTCTTGATCCCCATTATCAGCTTTAGCTTTTAGACTTTGATAATGCTCTCGGCTGTATTGCTGGTGATACTTTCGTTCACTCTCAATTACTTTTAAGGCTTCAGGATCCCCTTGCTTAGCCGCTTTTCTAATAGCGGCTCTTTTTTGTGCCATTTGTTCACGATTTACTTTTCGATGTTCTTCTTTGCTTTGCACCATAGTGATATAAACCTTTCTAACTCCAAAATAAGTATATGTATATATTACACTTTGATAATATAAATGTCAATATAGATGAAGATAATAAAAACTCATAACTAATAGATCAGCTATGAGTTTGAATGCAAGAGCTAAACACTTTTTGACTAACTAGACTGTAGCATAATCATTTTTGTTTAATTTTCACTTTAACTGGCTTTACTTCAAAGATTTTACAGAAAAATTCAATGTTTCTTGCTGACATAGCAAGCCAAATTTTGAATAGATAGTATGCAATTGACAAAATAGCATTGATAGTCATTGACGCGTCAATTTTCCCAATAGATCGCATCCATACCAGTACTGCTAATTGATATACAATCAACCAAACAAGATTTACTGCAGTCTTGTTAATTTGCTTAGTAGCAACTTCTTTGATGCTTTTAATTTTAGCGGCTAGTTCTGTTTCCTCGCTAATTGGTTTTAAAGCTATGGAGGTTATATCAGAATAGCCAAAATAATCTGCTGGTGAAATGCTGGTTAATATTTGCATAAATAAGCCCCAACTAATTAATTCTGCTATCCAGGCAAAAAGCAACTCAATTCCACTGAATTTAGTCCCGAATGGAAAAGCAAAGCCACTAGAAATTGCAATAACTAGCGTTGGGATACTGTAGAGAAATCGATGATTCATAAAAAAGTGAATAACTCTACCATCGGAATTTTCAAGAGAAATCATCGGTACACAAAACAATGTATCATCTTGTTTGAAATTATTATCTGTTTCTTTCATCGCTTATTCCAAAGATAAATTCCTAAATAAATTGCTAATAAAACTAGTCCCAATACTACTAAAAGTATTGCAAAGGCTGTTGAACCTCTGGCAGCCCCAGCAATACCAATGATAATACCACTTATAATCCAAATGATCCCCATTAAGAGGACTGAAATATATTTACTCATGTTCTTCTTTCTGTTTTGACAAAAGGGATGTACCTGCATCCCTTCTTACAAATTTAGCATGCTTTCTGGTACAAACCCCAGTCATTAATAAATTCTGCTACATCACTACTAATCCATTGATCTACACTGTCTTGTGCCCTGTCTAAGTCTTCTGGTTCATAGCCGTTGACATCAGAAGCTAAGCTTAATAGATCATCAATTGAAAGCACAACGGATTTATTAACTCCATTGACTAAAAATTTCACAATTACGCTACCATCAAACTGCTCATACATACCGAGATAGGCACACATGTAAGTTTGATCTTTAACGTTTAACAACTGACCTGTAAACTTTTTATCTTTGGTTAATAACATTTTCTAAATCCTTTCTGTTTGCTTAGGGATGTGTATCTGCATCCCTTAATCACCTTACATTTATATAATACACTTTAATAATATAAATGTCAATAAGTATTTTAGGATAAATGTGTCACAATATCACAAATTATTGACTAATGAAGAAAATAAATGTATTCTGCTTTTAATCAATGAAATGCTCAGTTTTGAGCCAGGAGGACAGGTACATTTGTTACCTGTCCTTTTTTGTGAATTCAAAAATAAAAAAGGCTTAAAAACTAATTATTTACGTTTTTAAGCCCTTTTGCTCTGAACATGGGTATTTATACACTTTGTGCTCGAGAGCGGCTAGAATGCGCCTTAAATTGGCTGTATGGATGAAATACAACTAAAAAAGACTAAGCAACGATGTGCTTAGTCTTTTTTTTGCTAATTTTAAAGTTCTAATTCTAGTGCATAATCAAGGTTTTGCTTAACTAGTAGAAAATCTTCTGGGCGTAGCTTGTCAGCAATTTCAGGTGAGACTAACCGCTTTAAAGAAAAACTGTGAATTTGATTGCAATTAACTCGACCGTAAACCTTGTAGCCAGCTAAGGGAACATAACCAGTAAAGTTATTACCATGAGAAGTAATTGGACACACGATGATATATGCTGTCTTTTCATTATATGAATTAGAAGAAACTACTAAAGCTGGATGTTCTCCTTTCATTTCGTTACCGACAGCAGGAGAAAAATTTAGTTTAACAATATCTCCTTGTTTAATTTTCATTTCTGATCTCCTTTGACGACTCTATTTCAAAAATTTCATTGTCATCTGCTGGCTCAAATTTTTGTGAACTTTTGTAAGGGTTAGGAAGCTTAGGAGTCATAATAAATGCACCGCTCTTAGTTTTGGCTATGATGTATTCATTATTAGCTTCTGGTGATAATTCCTTGGGAATTGAAATCATAATTGAATTGCCTACCTTACGCATTCTGGATTGTAACATTTTGAATAAGTCCTTTCTGTATAATTAGGTTATACATCGTATAATCTAATTATACATGATGAAGTGCTAATTTTCTAATTTGTGCTGTGAAATGCTAATTTCAGCTAGAAGCCCCTCAATATAAGCGTCATCGTTACCTAGAATTTGACTTGAGTTTTCGTCTGTATCGTACTGCAAACTAAGGCAATTCTTAGGATATGAGACTGCGTCTTCATAAATTTCAGATAGAACTTGCTGACTAGCCTTTTTTAATCCTTTTTTTGCACTGTCTAATGTTGAATAGACCCCTTGCACATATTGGTATGCGCCATCACCTAGGTCTGTATAACCACTGACTACATAGATTGTTTTGCTCATAATAAGATCCTTTCTGTTTACTTAGGGATGAACCTGCGTCCCTTAATTACCTTACGTATATTATATTACACTAAGATAATATAAATGTCAATATAAAAACTGGAAATTGGAAAATAAAAAAGGGCTATTGCCCTTTTGCTAAATAATATCTCTTTCACGCATTGATAGGTACTCACCATTGCCCACAATAAAGTGATCTAAGAGATTAATATTGAATATCTTGCAAGCTCTGACTAGTTCTGACTAGTTCTTGGGTCATATTGATGTCATGATCAGAAGGCGTTAGTTCTCCTGATGGGTGGTTGTGACAAATGAACATTGAAACTGCACTTTTAGCAACTGCTTTTTTGAAAATCAATCTAACATCAACTGTTGCCCTGGTAATACCGCCCATTGCTATGAGTTCATCAGAAATAATACGATTGTTGTTGGAAACCAGCAATATATGTAATTCTTCATGATCTAATTCGCTATATTTGTCCGCTAAATAGTTCCCTACTTGGATAGAATTATTTAATACTGGAATTGAATCAGCTTGCTTTGCTAATTCGTGACGTAAATATTCAAGGCAGATGTGTCTTGGGTTTGCCTCTAATGATTCATTGCTTAGAAATACTAAGAGTTGATTAATTGAACGTATTCCTTGTTCTTTTAAAAGTTCTTTGAACTCAATTTCTTTTTGATCTAATGATGTAGTCCTCATACTTAAAACCTTTCTGTTTATTAGGGATGTACCTTCATCCCTCACCTTACATCTATATAATACACTATAATAATATAAATGTCAATATCAAGACTACAATTTGCTTTGCTTAATATACTTATTTATTAAATATATTTAAAATTATTACGTATAATTCTTATACTTAATGTATATTTATAAATTATAATTACATTTTACAAATACAAATAAAAAGTACCCATAATATGCTTCTTTGAATTGATTAACTACTTAAGGCTGAATAGACAAATTAAAAAAGCTGTCGCTGCTGCGACAGCTTTGATAGTTATGTAATAGCTTTGTTAGAAAAGAGGGATCTCATTTTTCTTAACTTCTTTTAAAAACTTCTTTGCTAAAGTTTCTGAATCTGTTTCAACAACTA
>Ga0079226_10000091_pt1 | contig 53985 bp, 47 predicted proteins | sample Poulit2014_FD_76345 | JGI IMG/M metagenome (GOLD analysis project Ga0079226, IMG submission 76345) | Agricultural soil microbial communities from Georgia to study Nitrogen management - Poultry litter 2014 | ecosystem: Environmental > Terrestrial > Soil > Agricultural land | place: USA: Georgia...
TCCATTATAAATTCCTCCTTAAGTAATTTAAAAATATTCTTTTTAATTGTTATAAAACTAATTGTTATAAAACTAATTATTATAAAACTAATATTTAAAGTTTACATGCATAAAACATTATGTATAATGCATTTATTAATTATAGGTTAGCATAGTAAATATGTTTAGTCAACAGATTATGAAAATGTTATCATGATTAAGCTAGTGTATTTTTGAGTATAATATATTAAAGGTAATACCTATCTTGATATTTAAAGGTTTAGAGGATATAAAAAATATATTAGTAAAAGTTAAGAATATGTAATATTTAGAGATTTTATAGATTATTTTAATAAACTTGTAAAAATAGGTATTAAGCAATATTATAGAATTATAAATTAAGGAATTAAACATAAGATATAGAAAGGTGTAAATAAAGATGATTAATAAAAAAACATTAAGTGAACAAGTATACTCAATGATAAAAATGGATATACTTAAAAATAAAATTAAAGAAGGCGATATTCTTGTAAACAAAGATTTACAAGATAGATTTGGAGTAAGTTCTAGCCCTGTAAGGGATGCTATAAATCATTTAAACTCTGATGGGTTAATAAGTAATATAAATAGATCTGGTGCAGAAGTTATTACCATCGATAAGAAAAAAGTTAGAGAGATAAACGAGTTAATGTCAACTATTACTGGAGGGGCAATATGGCTTTGTAAAAGCAATGGTATTCATTCAAAGGAATTGATTATGGAATTAAAAAAATATTCTGATTTGCAAAAAAGACATTTAGATGATGATAAATATTTCTATTATGACTATTGTTTCCATAAAATATTTTTTAATTATTCTGGAAATAGCGAATTAAAGAAAATTTATAATCAATATAGTGTATTATTTGAAATGGCTGTTAGATCATTACATCGTAAAAAAGATAGTAAAGAACTTCGTTTATTAGCTTATAATCAACATAAAGTAATTATAGATAGTTTACTTACTGAGTCTGTACCACATATTATAGAAAAAATAATAGAGCATTATAAATCAGCGACTATTAATTTTGAAGATATAGATTTAGATTAGTAAAAAATAGCATAAAAAAGATATAAATTCGTCTTTTTTATGCTATAAACTTTAATTTTTCTTTATTTACTGAAAATTTTAAACGAGAGAAATATTTTGCTTTTTCTCCGTCTGTATGAACCCAAGTTTTATTTTTAGTTTCAATAATAAAATATTTATCTTTTAATAAGACACTGTTTTTAGAATTTTTATGATGGCCCTTAATTGATTTCAACATAGTAATTATAGGTGGAAAAATTTTATCTTGATATATAATACATAAATTAACTAAATCATCAAAACCGTTGGCATCAGGACATAACATAGCTCCGCCACCTTCATAGGGTAGATTCATTACTGTACAAAAATATACTTTTTTATATTCAGAAATTTTACCTTTTGAATCTTCTACTTTTATATCTATAGGCTTATATTTAGTAAACATAATTATTGCTGAAAAAATATAAATAAGCTTTCTTAAAAATGATTTATTTAATATTGTTTTAAAAGAGGAATCATTTGAATGCAGGCAAATAGAAGCATCAAATCCAATGCCTGAACTTATTACAAATTTTTTTGAATAATCCTTGTTTAAAGATTCTAATTTACAAATATCTAATTTTTTTACTGACTTTTTTGATAAAATATCGTTTAAAATTTTTATGCTATCATCTTTTCGATTAAGACCTCTAGAAAAATCATTACCTGAACCTGTCTGTATAGTAGCAAAACTAACATATTCAAAATTTTTAATTCCATTTATAACTTTATTAATTGTTCCATCGCCGCCAACAGCAACTAAAATAAAAGGCTCTTTTATTTTTTCGGTAAGTTCCTCTGCAATTAATTTTTCGTGTCCAGGATATTCGCTTATAAAATATTTATAATCGATATTTTTATTTTCTAGCTCTAATTTTATTTTATTCCAGAGAGTTTCTGCTTTACCAGATCTGGATTTAATATTTACAATGAAATAATACATAGTTACCTCTTTATTTGAATTTTCATTATAAGTATAACATATTTAATATAAAATTATATTATGAGATATAGTGATTTGAGGCCTTTTATCATGCTCTTTAGTTGTATTAATGAGGAAGTTTATGATAGAATAATTTTTATAGATGTTTAATATATTTTATTAAACACGCGAAAGAAGATAGCCTATTATTTTAAATAGGGGATATAAATTTAAAGGTCCTCTTACTATAAGGCTATCTTTTATTATGTTTGATAAAAATAGTATAATAATATTAAAAGAATAGTAAAATAGATATGAAAATGAAAAATATTTATTTTTAATAAAGTAAAAACAAAATATAAAAAATAGGAGAAATAAATTGTTTGCATATATTATTGGAGATGTAAAAGCTAAAAAAGAAGAATATATTGTATTGGATAATGGAGGTATAGGTTATAAAATTTTTACCTCTTATAATACTATAAAAAATCTAAATACTTATGATAATGTAATGATTTATACAGAATTTGTAGTTAGAGATGATGGAGTATATATATATGGTTTCGATACTGAAAGAGAATTAGATATGTTTAAAAAACTAACTACAGTATCTTCTATTGGGCCTAAAGTTGGACTTAGCATATTATCTACATTAACTGTGGATGAAATAAAATATGCGATTTTTAAAAATGAAATAGATATTCTTACTAAAGCTCCTGGAATCGGTAAAAAGACAGCTAGTAGAATTATATTAGAGCTTAAGGATAAAATAGATGAGGATTTTGTTGTCGATAATAAAGAGGAAATTGCTGAAAATAAAGATACAGAATTTGCAGTAGATGCTTTAGTTAATTTAGGATATATGAAAAATGATGTCGTAAACTTTATAAAGAAACTTGATGACCCGGATATGCCTATCGAAGAGATAATAAAACAGGCTATGAAAACTTTAGAGTACAAGGGGTGATTTTAGTTGACGGAAGAATATAACGAAAGAATTGTGGGCGGTAATTTTAATAGTATGGATAAAGATGTTGAGTATACATTAAGGCCTAAACGAATAAATGAATATATCGGACAAGATAAAGTAAAAGATAAATTAGATATATTTATGACAGCTGCTCAAGAGAGAAGAGAAGCTTTAGACCATGTGTTATTATATGGTCCACCTGGACTTGGAAAAACAACTCTTGCCAGTATTATAGCAAATGAAATGGGCGTTAATCTTAGAGTTACAAGTGGTCCTGCTATTGAAAAACCTAGTGATTTAGCAAGTATACTTACTAATTTAGGTGAAGATGATATTTTACTTATCGATGAAATACACAGGATAAATAGATCGGTAGAAGAAATTTTATATCCAGCTATGGAAGATTATGCTTTAGATATAATGATTGGAAAAGGTCCAGCAGCGAGATCTTTAAGAATAAATTTAGAAAAATTTACTTTAATCGGTGCAACTACTAGAGCAGGGCAATTAACATTGCCATTGAGAGATAGATTTGGTGTTTTATTAAATCTTGAATTGTATGATGTATATAGTCTAGCTGAAATAGTAAAAAGATCTGCTAGAGTACTTCAAGTTGGGATAGATGAAGAAGGAGCTATGGAAATAGCTAGAAGAAGTCGTGGTACTCCTAGGATAGCCAATAGATTATTAAAGAGGGTAAGAGATTATGCTCAAGTAAAATCAGATGGATTTATAGATAAAAAGGTCAGTAAAGCAGGTCTAGATTTATTAGAGATTGACGATTTAGGATTGGATAGAGTAGATAGAAAAATAATTACTACTATTATAGAAAATTTTAATGGCGGACCTGTAGGAGTAGATACAATTTCAGCATCTACTGGTGAAGAAAGAATTACAGTGGAAGATGTTTATGAACCATATTTACTACAGATAGGATTTTTAAATAGAACTTCCCGAGGTAGAATGGTTACACCAAAAGCTTATGAGCATTTTGGTATAGAATATAATTTTGATAAATAATTTTAAATTTAGAAGGTGTTATAGTGAAAACAGATGATTTTGATTTTGAGCTTGATGAAAGTCGTATAGCTCAACACCCTTCAAAAGAGAGAGATCACTCAAAACTTTTGGTTATGGGAAGAGAAACAGGAAAATTAGAGCATAAAAAATTCTATAATATAATAGAATATTTAAATAAAGGAGATACTTTAGTATTAAATAATACAAGGGTAATCCCAGCTAGACTTTTTGGGAATAGACCAGGTAAAGACGAGAAAATAGAAGTTCTTTTACTAACTAAAAACTCTGAAGGAATTTGGGAGACTTTAGTTAAACCTGGAAGAAAGATGAAGTTAGGCGCTACCATTGAATTTGGTGGAGGTAAATTAATAGGTAAGGTTGTAAATATTTCAGAAGATGGTTCTAGATTTATAAAATTTGAATATGAAGGTATATTTGAAGAAATTTTAGATGAATTAGGGAATATGCCACTTCCGCCATATATAACTGAAAAATTAGAAGATAAAGAAAGATATCAAACAGTTTATTCAAAGCATAATGGCTCTGCAGCTGCACCTACGGCAGGACTTCATTTTACAGAAGAACTTTTAAAAGAGATTAAAGATAAAGGTATAAATGTAGAATTTGTAACACTTCATGTAGGACTTGGAACATTTAGACCTGTAAAAGTTGATAATGTAAAAGAACATCAAATGCATAGCGAATTTTATAATGTATCTGAAGAAACTGCAAATATTATAAATGAGACAAAGGCAAGAGGTAATAAAATAATTGCCGTTGGAACTACAACTATTAGAACATTAGAAACGGTAGCTAGAGACAACAACGGAAAAATAGTGCCAACTAGTGGATGGACTGATATATTCATCTATCCTGGATTTGAATTTAAAGTGGTAGATAGCTTAATAACTAATTTTCACTTGCCAAAATCTACTTTAATGATGTTAGTATCTGCTTTTTCAACAAAGGAAAATATAATGACCGCATATGGTGAAGCTATAGAAAATGACTATAGATTTTTTAGCTTTGGTGATGCGATGTTTATAAATAAGGAGGAGTAAATAATTGGTAAAATATACTTTATTAAAAGAGTCATCAGATTGTAATGCAAGAGTAGGATATATAGATACTCCTCATGGCAGAATAGAAACACCGATTTTTATGCCGGTAGGAACTAGAGCTACTGTTAAGACAATGACTAGTGATGAATTAAAAGATATAAATGCTCAAATAATACTGGGAAATACTTATCATTTATATTTAAAACCAGGTCAGGAAATAATGAGAGCTGCAGGTGGGCTTCATAAATTTATGAATTGGGATAGACCGATATTAACTGATAGTGGTGGATTTCAAGTTTTTAGTTTAAATGAAAATAGAAAGATAACTGAAGAAGGAGTTTACTTTAGAAGTCATATAGATGGCTCAAAACATTTTATAAGTCCAGAAAAGTCTATAGAAATTCAAAACGACTTAGGCTCAGATATTATAATGGCTTTTGATGAATGCGCTCCTTATCCAGCTAGTAAGGAGTATATAGAAAATTCTATGCAACGTACTCTTAGATGGCTAGAAAGATGTAAAAACTATCATAAAAATACAGATAAACAAAGTTTATTTGGTATAGTTCAAGGTGGTATGTTTAAAGATTTAAGAGAATATAGCGCCAAAGCAACAGTAGATATGGATTTACCAGGTTATGCTATAGGTGGTTTATCCGTAGGTGAACCTAGAGATATTATGATTGAATATTTAAATCATACTATTCAATTTTTACCAAAAGATAAGCCTAGATATTTAATGGGCGTAGGAACTCCAGATTATTTATTTGAAGCTGTTGAAGCTGGTATAGATATGGCTGACTGTGTACTTCCTACAAGGATTGCTAGAAATGGTACTGCTCTTACAAGTAAAGGTAAATTAGTTGTTAGAAATGCAAAATATGCAAAAGATTTTAAGCCTATAGATGAAAACTGTGATTGTTATGCTTGTAAAAATTACTCAAGAGCTTATATAAGACATTTATTAAATGTAGATGAAGTATTAGGTGCAAGATTATTGACTATACACAATTTACATTTTTTAATAAAAATGATGGAGAATATTAGACAATCTATAAAAGAAGATAGGTTCTTAGAATATAAAAGAGAATTTTATTCAAATTATGGATATGATTATCACTTATAATTAACTTTATTTAATGGATATATCTATCATTTGATAGTATAATATAATATAACTAGTTTAAAAGGGGGAATTTTTCGATGAATGAAGCAAGTCAAAGTATGGTACCTATGATTATTATGACGCTTGCAATGTTTGCTATATTCTATTTTCTTATAATAAGACCTCAAAAGAAAAGAGAACAAGAAGCAGCAGAAATGAAATCATCTCTTAAAGTTGGAGATGAAATACTTACTGTCGGCGGAATCAAAGGTAAAGTTATTAAATTAACTGATGACTACATGATTATTGAAACTAGTAATTCAAAAACTAGAATGGAATTTACTAGAGCTGCTCTTTTATCTGTTGTTAATCCAGAAGCTGTAAAAACTGAGAATAAAGAAGATAAAGAAGAAGCTAAAGAAGCAGAAGAGTCAAATAAAGATTCAGAAGTTTCAAAAGACGAATAGGATTTTTATAAAATATTTGAGATTTATTCTCAAATATTTTATTTTTATATAAAGAAAATTAGGTGATAAACTTGAAAAAATGGTTTGTAAAAAATAGTAAAAAAGATTTTAGAGAGTTTGCAAAAAAACACGATATTAGTCCAGTTATTGCAAAATTACTTATAAATAGAGATATTGATGATAAGGATGTAGAAAGCTTTTTAAACCCTACATTTGAAAATTCTTGCCATAATCCTTTTTTAATGAAAGATATGGATAAAGCTGTAGATATGATAATTGATTCTATTAATAATTTTGAACATATAAGAATTGTCGGAGATTATGATCAAGATGGAAATTCTGCGACTATGACATTATTAGATGGGCTTATGTTATTTACAGATAATTTATCTTATGCAATACCAAATAGAGTCGATGATGGTTATGGAATATCTAAATCTATGGTAGACTGTGCAAAAGAAGAAAATGTAGATTTAATAATTACTTGCGATAATGGAATTTCAGCTTTTGAAGCTATAGAATATGCAAAAAGCTTAGATATGAAAATTATAGTAACAGATCATCACCAAACTATAAAAGATGAAGAAAAGGGTGAAATATTGCCTAAAGCAGATGCTGTTGTTAATCCACAGAGAAGTGATTGCGAATATCCATTTAAATCTCTTTGTGGGGCAGGAGTTGCTTTTAAAGTCATGCAAGGACTTTACGAAAAATTAGAAGGCGATAAAGAGTATCTTATGGATCTTTTAGAATATGTTGCTATGGGTACAGTATGTGATGTAGTAGATTTATTGGATGAGAATAGATTTTTTGTAATTGAAGGTTTAAAAAGATTAAATGAAACCCAAAATTACGGGATAAAAAGCTTAGTTAAAGAAACAGGTTTAAAAACAGAAATCAATACCTATGCACTGGGTTTTATAATTGGCCCAACTATTAATGCCTCTGGAAGACTTTCAGATGCAAGTAAGGCTATAGAATTATTTTTAGAAGAAAATATAGATGTTATTGAAGAACATGCCAAAGAGTTGGTTTCTTTAAATACAGAAAGAAAAAAAATGACAGAAGATGGATACGAAAAAATTGTCGATTCTATATATAGAGAAGAACAACAAGATAGAAATATTCTAGTGTTAAAAGATGAAAGTATACATGAAAGTATAGCAGGTATAATAGCTGGCAGAATTAAAGAAAAATATAATAGGCCGACTTTAGTTTTTACTAAATCGAAAACAGAAGGTGTTTTAAAGGGATCAGGAAGAAGTATTGAAGGCTATGATATGTATGAAAAACTTGCAGAAGTTCGAGAGTTATTTGTATCTTTTGGAGGTCATCCAATGGCAGCTGGTATGTCTATTAAAAAAGAAAATTTTGATGAATTGAGAGAGGAATTAAATAGAAAAGACGGATTAACAAAAGAAGATTTAATTCCTAGAATATACATGGATTCTTCTTTATATGCAAATAAAATAGATTTTAATTTAATTGACGATATAAATAAATTGGAGCCTTATGGCAAAGGAAACTCAAGGCCTATATTTGGTGATAAAAATCTTATAATAGAAAAAATAGATGTTTTAGGTAAAAATCAAAATGTTTTAAAATTTAATTTTAATGTAAGAGGCAGGTCAATAGAAGGAATAATGTTTAACGATATAGAAGATGTATTGGAAAAATTAAAGGTAAAATTTGGAGAAGATGATTTGAAAAAATCTTTCTTAGGTTTACCAAATGATAATACTGTCGATATAGTGTATTATCCAAATATTAATACTTTTAATGGAGTGTCGAAATTACAACTTATCATAAAAGATATTAGATAAAAAAGGTGTAGAAAATTCTACACCTTTTTTATATTTCATAAATAAAACCAATTCCTAATTTACTTGTATTTAATATGCCGTTTATATGAGTTCTTTCAAAGGCATGTGAATTATCGACTCCTGGACCGATTAGACCAGCAGGTATATCATTTCCAGCAGATTGCATAGCTGAGGCATCTGAACCGTAATAAGGATAAATATCTAATTTATAATATATATTATGTTTTTTTGCAGCAGAAACGAGATTTCTTTTTATATTTATATCATAAGGGCCAGAACTATCTTTTACACATATATTAGTACATTCTTCTCTGGAATTTTGACAATCACCCATGGCAGCCATATCAACAGCTATAAAATATTTAGTGTTTGTAGGTATAGCCGCAGCACTTCCATGGCCAATTTCTTCATAATTACTGATAAAGAAATTTAATGTATAAGGAGGTGTAATTTTATTGTCTACGAAGTATTTACATATTCCTAGTATTGCACATACACCAGCTTTATCGTCTAAATGTCTAGAATTTATATATCCGTTTTTAGTAATTCTTACATTAGGGTTTATATATATAAAGTCTCCTATTTGAATGCCTAATTTTTCAGTATCTTCTTTAGAATAAACTAATTCATCTAATCTAATTTCTATATTTTCTTCATTTCTTTCTGTTGTATCTACTTTTCTATTTACATGTGTAGAACTATTTTCTAAAAGTACAGTACCAGATATTAAACCATTTTCTTCTGTTGAAATATTTACATAATTTCCCTCGATAGTAGACATTGGGAAACCGCCAACTTTACTTACTTTTACTCGTCCGTTTTGTTTTATTTCCTTTACCATTAAACCAAGGGTATCAACATGGCTTGAAAAAGTTATGGCTTCTTCTTTTTGCCCTTTTAAAGTAGCAACTAATGCTCTTTTATTAGTTTTATAAGTTTCTAAATCTAGTTTATCAAATTCGTTTTTTACATAATCTATCGCTTTATCTGCATCCCCTGTAGGACTTGGAATATTTAATAAATTTTCTAAAAAATCGATTAAATATTTATCATCTAAATTTATATTCATAAAATCTTCCCTTCTTAATATTAATTGTTAAACAATTATATTGTATCTCAAAATAATAGAAATATATAGACTAATTGCCTAGTTACTTTAATAGTACATTTATAGTATAATAATAAGATAGCAAGAATCAATTAAGATAAGATAGGGGGTAAGACTATGGAGGAAATTAGTGCAGGTGGAGTAGTAATTAATAAAGGAAAAGTAGCTCTACTGAAAAAATTCCGAGGAGATTGGGTGTTACCTAAAGGTAGAATTGAAGCAGGCGAGACTCAAGAAGAAGCTGCTTTACGTGAAGTCAAGGAAGAAGTAGGAATAAATGCTGAAATAATAAAATATGTTGGATATGTAAAATATTGGTACACTCGAATAGAAGGCGAGAAAATACAAAAGACAGTTCATTATTATTATATGAAATCTAACGATACAAATTTAATTCCACAGAGAGAAGAAGGGTTTGTAGAAGGTTCATATATATATTTAGATAAAGCAATAAATATGGTTAAGCACAATGCTGAAAAAAATATGATAAAAAAAGCAAAAGAATTATATGAAAAAGAAATAGGGAGTAAAAATTAACTTAAGTAAAGAGAAAGGAAAAAAATGTCGTTTTCTAATGATGTAAAAAATGAAATAGCTAGACTTGAATTGGGAGAAAAAGATGAATGTCTTTCAGAAATCACAGCTTTATTTAGAGTTAATGGAACTTTAAATTATAGTGCTGGAAATTTTAGTTTAAGGTTTTTGACAGAAAATAATCCAATAGCTAGAAGAATATATTCAATATTTAAAAAACTTTATTCTTATGAAGCAGGTATTCAAATTAGCAATAATAATCAGCTTAGAAGAAAGAGTAATTATAGAATAATAATAGATAATCCTAATATAGTAGAAAAATTTTTAACGGATGCAGGTTTTGAAGTGAGTCAATTTGCACTTTATGACGAAAATATAAAAAAAGAATTAATAAATACCGATGCTAAAAGAAGAGCGTATATCCGAGGAAGTTTTTTAGGAGCAGGTTCAGTTATAAATCCCGAAAGACATTATCATCTAGAGATAGTTACTAGTTCAGATGGGTATAGTAAAAATATAATTAAATTATTAAAAAGTTTTAATATTTCTAGCAATAAAATTGAAAGAAAAAATAATTCAATTATATATTTAAAAGATAGTGAAATGATATCCGATTTTTTAAGTTTAGTAGGCGCTTATCAAGCCCTTTTAAAATTAGAAAATATAAGGGCTCTAAGAGATTTAAAAAATAATGTAAATAGAGTTATAAATTGTGAAACTGCTAATATGGATAAAACTATAGATGCAGGTTTAAAACAAGTTAAGGCTATTAAAAAGATAGATGAAAAGATTGGTATAGAAAATCTTCCAGAAAATTTAAAAGTTGTAGCAAATTTAAGATTACAACATCCAGCTTATTCTCTAAAGCAAATAGGGGAAAGTGTCAACCCACCTATTGGAAAATCAGGTGTTAATCATAGATTAAAAAAACTTTTAGATATAGCAAAAGAATTATAGAAAATAGAGATCACTATTGGGGTGGTCTTTTTTTGATTTTTAAAATATTTATCAAATGAGATATAATAGAAATATACAAGGAAGAAGGTGTTTATAATTAGCACATTTACACATTTACATGTGCATACTCAATATAGTTTGTTAGATGGCTTTAGTCCGATAACTAAACTTTTAGATTATGCTCAGGAATTAGACATGAATTCTATAGCTATAACAGACCATGGCAGTATGTTTGGCACAGTAGAATTTTATAAAGAAGCAAAAAAAAGAGGTATAAAACCTATAATAGGTTGTGAAATATATACGGTTAATGGTTCGTATTTAGAAAAAAATCCTAATAATAAAAATTATAACCATTTAATTCTTTTAGCAGAAAATCAAATTGGATATAAAAATCTTATGAAGATAGTATCTTTAGGATATGTAGATGGATTTTATTATAAGCCTAGAGTTGATAAAGAAGTATTGAGAAAATACAGCGAGGGAATAATAGCTTTATCAGCTTGTTTAAAAGGTGAAGTCCAAGAAAATTTAGTTTTAAATGGATATGAATATGGCAAAAAAGTAGCTTTAGAATTAAATGATATATTTGGACAGGGTAATTTCTTTTTAGAATTACAAAATCATGGTTTACCAGAGGATAAATTAGTTTTATCTGAATTAAATAAATTATCAAAAGAAACTAATATACCTATGGTGGCGACAAATGATGTTCATTATGTAAAAAAAGATGACTGGAAAATTCATGATATTCTATTATGTATTCAGTTAGGCATGACACTGGAAGAAAAAAAATTAAAAGGCATGAATTATGCCCCAGCAGAATTTTATTTAAGAAGTTCAGAAGAAATGGAAGAGATGTTTGGAAAATACGATGGAGCTATAGAAAATACAAATAAAATAGCCGAGAGATGCAATGTAGAGCTTGATTTTGACCATATGCATTTACCTTATTTTGAAATACCTGAAGGGTTTACAAATGAATCATATTTAGAAAAATTAACTTATGAAGGCCTTGAAAAAAGGTATTTAACGATAGATGAAAAAATAAAAAAACGATGTGAATTTGAATTAAATACTATAAAAAGCATGGGATTTGTAGACTATTTTCTAATCGTTTGGGACTTTATAAGATTTGCAAAAGAGCAAAAAATACCTGTAGGGCCAGGTCGTGGTTCAGCAGCAGGTTCTATAGTAAGTTATGCTTTAGGTATAACAGATATAGACCCTTTAAAATATAATCTTCTATTTGAAAGATTTTTAAATCCTGAAAGAGTATCTATGCCGGATATAGATATAGATTTTTGTTATGAGCGTAGAGAAGAAGTAATCGAATATGTAGTACAAAAATACGGTGAAGATAGAGTAGCTCAAATAGTTACCTTTGGTACTATGGCAGCTAGAGGTGCTATTAGAGATGTAGGAAGAGCTATAGATATGGATTATAAAACTGTTGATGAAACGGCAAAGAAAATTCCTATGATGCTCGGTATTACTATTGAAAAAGCTTTAGAGATAAGCTCTGAGCTTAAGGATATTTATAAAAATAATCCAGATATAAAAAAATTGATAGATATAGCTATTAGAGTAGAGGGTATGCCTAGACATACTTCTACTCATGCGGCAGGTGTAGTAATTTCAAAAGCTCCTGTAGTTGAGTATGTTCCTCTTGCTAGAAATAAAGAGGCAATAATTACACAATTTAATATGATTGAGTTAGAAGAATTAGGTCTATTAAAAATGGATTTCTTAGGACTTAGAACTTTGACTGTAATTCAAGATGCAATAGATTTGATAAATAAAAATCATAATAAAAATATAGATGTATATGATATGGATGAAAATGATAGTGAAGTTTTAAAAATGTTTACAGTAGCTGATACTTTAGGGATATTTCAGTTTGAATCACCAGGTATGAGAGCATTTTTAAAAGAACTAAAACCAAATAAATTTGACGATTTAATTGCAGCAAACTCATTGTTTAGGCCAGGACCTATGAATGAAATACCTAAATATATTGCCAATAAAGAAAATAGTGAAAATATAAAATATTTACATCCTAAATTAGAGCCTATATTAAATGTAACTTACGGAACTATAGTATACCAAGAACAGGTAATGCAAATAGTTCAGCAGTTAGCAGGTTTTTCATTAGGTGCAGCAGATAATCTAAGACGTGCAATGGGTAAGAAAAAGATGGATGTAATGGAACAAGAGAGAAAGAAATTTATATATGGGGAAGTTGCTGAAGATGGAACTATACTGATAGAAGGCTGTATCAGAAATGGAATATCTGAAGAGATAGGAAATAAAATTTATGATTTAATGATAGATTTTGCGAAATATGCATTTAATAAATCACATTCAGCAGCATATTCGTTAGTAGCTATGAGAACAGCTTGGTTAAAACATTATTACCCAGTTGAATTTATGGCTGCATTGATATCTTCAGTTATGGGAAATACATCTCAAGTTTCATTATATATTCAAGAGTGTAAAAGATTAAATATAGAAATATTAGCTCCAGATATAAATTATAGTTATAAAAAATTTAATGTAGAAGATGGGAAAATTAGGTTTGGCTTGCTTGCTATAAAAAATGTAGGCAGTAATTTAATAGAAACTATAATAAAAGCAAGAGAAGCAGATGGAAAATTTACTGGTTTTAGAGATTTTTTAGAGAGAATTATTGCAATAGATTCACAAGTTATAAATAAAAGAGCTATAGAGAGTTTAATAAAAGCAGGAGCTTTTAATAGCCTTAATATAACTAGAGCAGGTCTTATATTAGAATACTCTTCGATGATAGATTCTGTTCAACAAACGCTTAAAAAAAATGTACCTGGACAAAAATCTTTATTTGATATTATGATGGATTCGGAAAATTCTGGCAAAGAAAATAAAAAAGAAATCGAAGATATAAAATTTGATGAAGAAGAATATGAAAAGCAAGAATTGTTAAGACTTGAAAAAGAAGTTTTGGGTATATATATAACTGATCATCCGTTAAGTCCTTATGAAAAAGTTATTAGCAAATACTCTGAAATAAGTACAATTGACTTAAGTGATGAACATGAAATAGTCGAGAAAAAGTATGATAATAGAAGAGTATCTATTGTCGGAATAATAGAAAGCATAAATAAAAAATTTACTAAGAATAATCAGATGATGGCTTTTGCAAATTTTGAAGACTTGTATGGAAATATAGAGCTTGTTATTTTTCCAAACACTTATGATAAATATATAGAGTTATTAAAAGAAGATAAGGTTCTTATCGCTACAGGTAGATTGAATATAAGTGAAAATGATACACCTAAGATGATAGTTGAGAATCTTCGAGATGTAGATGATATTATAAATAAATCTGACGATAAAAATAAATTAAATATTAAACAGATATATTTAAAAATAGATAAAAATGCTTCAAAAAATACATTTGATGATATAAAACAGATAATAAAAAATAGTAATGGAAACAATCCAGTAAATATATATATTGAAAAAATAGGTAAAAACTATAAGATGAAAAAAGAGTTTTGGATAAATATAGAAGACGAAAAAATACTAAATAAATTAACTATATTATTAGGTGAAAATAATTTAGTAATTAAATAAAAGGGAGTGTTAACTGTGAGGACTATAGGCGTACTTACTAGTGGAGGAGATGCCCCGGGAATGAATGCAGCTATAAGAGCGATAGTAAGAACTTGTATTTATAACGGTATAAGAGTTATGGGTATAAGATCTGGCTATGAAGGCCTTATAACAGGTGATATATATGAGATGAATGTATCATCTGTAGCTGATATTATTCAAAGAGGTGGAACTATTCTTGGGTCTGCTCGTTGTGAAGAATTTAAGACAAAAGAAGGAGCCGAAAAAGGTAAGAGAATTTTATCGGAATTTGGTATAGATGGACTTATAGTATTAGGTGGAGATGGTTCATTTAAAGGTGCAGAAGTGCTTCATAATATGGGAGTAAAAACTGCAGGAATTCCATGTACTATAGATAATGACATGGGCTATACAGATTATACTATTGGTTTTTATACGGCTGTAGAAACTGTAGCTGATGCAATGGGCAAAATTCGTGATACTTCGTCATCACATGGCAGAGCAAATATAATTGAAGTCATGGGTAGAAATTGTGGAGATTTAGCTTTATTTGCAGGCATAGCTGGTGGAGCTGAAAGTATAATTGTACCTGAAATTCCATTTGAAATAGAAAAAGTAACAAATAGAATAATGGCAGGAAGAAAAAGAGGTAAATTACACCACTTAATAGTTTTAGCTGAAGGAGTAGGCGGAGCTTACGAATTAAAAGAAATGATACAAGATAGTACAGGCGTTGAAACAAAAGTTACTATATTAGGGCATGTACAAAGAGGTGGAACACCTAGTGCTCAAGATAGACTTTTAGCTTCAGAAATGGGAAATAAAGCAGTAAATGCACTTATAGAAGGACAATCAGGTATAGCATTTGCATTAAAAGGCAATGAAGTTAATACAGTAACTATTCCAGAAGCTGTCAGCACAAAAAGACAAATAAATAGAGAACTATACGATATGGTAAATGAAATTTCCATATAAAAGGAGTATTCAATTATGATGAAAAAAACTAAAATTGTATGTACAATTGGTCCCGCATCGGATACAGTTGAAATCCTTAAGCAATTAATGTTAGAAGGAATGAATGTATGTAGACTTAACTTTTCTCATGGGACTCATGAAGAGCATAAACAGAGAATAGAAAATATAAAACAAGCAAGACGTGAATTAGATTTACCTATAGCAATTATGTTAGATACTAAAGGCCCTGAAATTAGATTGGGAGAATTTAGTGTTGAACAAGTAGATTTATCTATAGGAGATAAATTTACTCTTACAACAAGAGATGTAATAGGCAATGAAACGATAAGTAGTGTAACTTATAAAGACCTTCCTAAAGATATAAAAGTTGGAGGAAGGATATTAATAGATGACGGTTTAGTTGAGTTAAAAGTAATAGAAAAAAATGAAACTGACATATTTACTGAAGTTATGAACTATGGAGTATTAAAAAGTCATAAGGGAGTAAATGTGCCAGATACAAAAATAAATCTCCCATCTCTTACAGAAAAAGATATCTCAGATATAAAATTTGGTATAGAAAATGGAATAGATTTTATAGCGGCAAGTTTTATAAGAAAAGCACAAGATGTTTTAGATATAAGAAAAGTATTAGAAGAAAATCATGGAGAAGATATTCAAATTATATCAAAAGTTGAATCTCAAGAAGGTGTAGATAATTTAGACGAGATAATAGATGCATCTGATGGAATAATGGTAGCAAGAGGAGATTTAGGTGTAGAAATAAAAACAGAAACTATGCCTATAATCCAAAAGATTATAATAAGAAAAACTTGTTATTCAGGTAAGCCAGTTATAACAGCTACACAGATGTTAGACTCTATGATAAGAAATCCAAGACCTACAAGAGCAGAAGTTACCGATGTTGCCAATGCAATATTAGATGGAACAGATGCTATAATGCTTTCTGGTGAGACTGCAGCAGGAAATTATCCTATAGAAGCAGTAAAAGTTATGCATAGTATAGCTGTAAATATTGAAGCTTCTAAAGATTTCCACGACAATTCAGATAAGAGATTTGACTGGATAGATGCAACTATAACAAATGCTATAAGTAGATCTACTAGAGTAATATCTGAGCAATTACAATCATCTGCTATAATAACAGCAACAGCGTCCGGAGCTACTTCTAGAGCTATTTCAAAATTTAGACCTATGGTTCCGATTATAGCTGCCACTTACAATGAAAAAGTAATGAGAAAATTAGCTTTAGTATGGGGAGTTTATCCTGTTTTATCAAAAAATAGTGAATTAACAGATGAAGTTATAGATAGAGCTATAATAGCTTCTTTAGATAGAAATTATATCGAAGAAGGCGATTTAGTTGTTGTAACAGCAGGACTTCCAGTAGGTGTAAGTGGTACTACAAATCTTATAAAAGTACATGTAGTTGGTGAAATTATGTTAAAAGGTACAGGTATAGGAAAACTTTCAGTTACAGGAAAAGTTTGTGTAGGTAATACAGACGATGAATTAAAAGATAAATTTGAAGAAGGCGATGTATTAGTAGCTGAATATACTGATAGAGATTTAGTAAAATATATTGAAAAGGCAAGCGCTGTAGTGGTAGAAGAAGGTGGACTTACAAGTCACGCTGCTATAGTTGCACTACACTTCAAGAAGCCTACAATAGTAGGAGCGCCAAATGCTACAGAAATACTAAAAGATGGACAAACCGTTACGATAGATGCAATGTCTGGTTTAGTATATAAAGGTGAAGCAAAAGTTTTATAATATAAAAGGCTAAATAAAGGGCTGATGAAATATCAGCCTTTTTTATTTTTAAAAATAATAACTTAGTGGACTATTACTTATAATTATTTTATAATAAAAGTGTCCTATGAGCGCATAGGATGTTTTAATGTGTAAAATATAACAATAATTATATTTAATACTTAAAAAAATTGTGCCTAAGTTATATAATTATATTTGTGTAAATATGGGGAGGTGAAACAATGAGAGAAAAAAATTATGGTTTTAAAGAATTTAAATTTTTAATAAAAAAATTTATAGAAGATAAAGTTATATTTTCTATAGGTATATTATCACGGATAGTCAGTACGTTTTTATCTCTATATTTAACTTATCGAATTAAAGATTTTATAGATGGCTTTAGCCAAATGCTAAATAGAAATAATTTATTAATGGAATTATTTATATTTTTTATATTTCAAATAATTTTAGTAGTAATATCTACATACATTATGGAAATAGTAGGTATACAGGTAGTAACAAATTTGAAGAAAAGTTTATTTAGTAAGATTTTATATTTAGATAAAAAATCTTTAGATAACAACATAAGCGAAAGAAAATCTTTGAAATTAATAGATGATACTGATTTAATTTATAAAGTAATTTCTAAACATTTATCTCAAACAATAGGGGCTATAGTCTCTGTTATTATATCTCTTGTAGTATTATTTAGTATAGATTTTAGATTGACTGCTATAACTTTAGGAATTTTATTATTATGTATATTATTAATATATCCACTTAGTAAGAAAAATTTGTTATTACATAAACAAATGATGAAAGAATCTGAGAAACTAAATGATTTTTCAAAAGATATTATAGAAAATAATGGACTTATAAAAGCATTTGGAACAGAAGAAAGTGCAATAAGACACGGAAATAGACTTATAAATTCCTCTGTTAGAAAAACTTTAAAGCAAGTTCAAATTATGGCGATATTATCTCCAGTTATTAGAATAATAATAATAGGCATAACTTTTATAGTATTAGCCTTAGGTGGCATAAGAGTAAGTACAAAACTTATGACTATAGGCGAATTGTTGATATTTATAATGTATATGATACAGATTTTAATATCCACATTTACTATACTTACTACTTTAGCTTTAAAGGATGATATAAAAAATTCTACAGAAAGATTAAGCAATATATTTAATGAAGAAGTTGAACAATCTGGAGATGAACTATTAAATAATAAAGAGTTTTCTTTAGAATTTAAAGATGTAAGTTTTAGATATGATTTAACTCAAAGTAATATTATCTCAGAATTTAATTTAAAAGTAGATGATAAAGAAAAGATTTGTTTAACAGGGCCAAAAAATAGTGGGAAAAGTACATTATTTAAGCTTCTAGAGAGATTTTATAGATTAGATAGTGGAGAAATTTTGGTAAATAATATTAATATTGAAGATATTTCGCTTGAAAATCTAAGGGAAAATATAGGTTATATTTCTAAAGATTTACCTTTAATATCTGGTAGTATCAGGGAAAATATATTATATGGTACAAATAAATATATACCGGATAATATAATATTAAAATATTGTAGATTTGTTGGCTTATATGAATTTATTGAGTCTAGGGAAGATGGACTTGATACAATTATCGGAAAAAAAGGTGTAGTTATAGGAGAAGATGAAAAGTTAAAAATTTCATTTGTACGAGCTTTAATTAAAAAACCAACAATTTTATTAATAGATGATACTTTATATAATTTAAGCAATAATTTTGATTTAAACTCAATTATTGATAATTTATATAATGAAATGACTATGATAATTATCACCGAAGATATTGATATTATTAGCGATTGTGATAGAGTTATTTATATGGAAAATGGTAAAATAGATGCCATCGGAAGTCATGAAAAATTGATAGTAAATAATGAAAGCTATGCTAATTTTATAGAAAATAAACTAAATTAATTATAACTACTAAGTAAATAAGCTTAGTAGTTTTTTATTTATTATATTTCTTTTAATCCGTATTATCTGATATTATATAATTATATAAAAAAATGGAGGAAATTTATGATAAAAGGTATTATTTTTGATATGGATGGAGTTATTATAGATAGTGAGAGGGAATATTATAATAGATATCTTAAATATTTTGAACATATAGGAAAAGATATTGATGAAGAAAAATTAAAATCTACAGCAGGTCTTATACATAGAGAAACGATGAAAATAATAGAAGGTTTATATGGGGAAGGTTTTCAAAAAAATGAATTTATAGATGGATATAATAAATATTATGAAAAAGAACCTATAAAATTTGATGAACTTTGTTTTGAAGATGCAAAATATATAATTAAATATCTATATAATAAAGGATATATATTAGCAATAGCTTCTTCATCTGATAAACAGACTATAAAAAAAGTATTAAAAGAATGTAAATTAGACTCTTATTTTAAAATCATACTTAGTGGTGAAGATTTTGAAAATTCTAAACCTAATCCAGAAATTTACTTAAAAACTGCAGAAAAAATGAATTTGCAAAAAGATGAAATATTAGTAGTAGAAGATTCCGATTATGGCATACAATCTGCTAAAGCAGCAGGGTTTAAGGTTTTAGCAAGAGAGGATAAAAGATTTGATTTTGACCAAACATCTGCAGATTATATAGAGAGAGATTTAAGAAATATAAAAATGATTTTAGATGATTTAAATAAAGTTAAAACCGATGAAAATTATGAACTAAGAAGTATGAAATTTGGCTCAAAAGACTATATAAAATCACTTTATTTAAGAAATGACGCTTTAAGAAAACCATTAGGCTTAAATTTATTTAAAGAAGATTTAGAAGATGAAAAACATCAGACAATAATTGGATTATTTGACAATGATAGGATAATAGGAACAGCTACATTAGAATATATCGATAATAATAATGCTAAAATAAATAATTTAGTTATTAAAAATGATTATAAAAATAAAGGGCTAGGTAGAAAAATAGTAAATTATTTAGAAAATATTGCCAAGAAAAATAATATAAATAAAATAAAATTAATGGCTAGACTTACAGCTTTAGATTTTTATAAAAAATTAGGATATACGCCTATTGGTGAAGCATATAATTACAAATATCCTGATAAAAATGTCCAATTAGAACATGTAGATATGGAAAAAAATATATAAATAATAAAAAAACATTAAATAAATAGAAAATAATATATTTTTGGAATGAATAATATATTATATTATGCTATAATATTTATGAGGTGGAAAATTGAGAATAGATAAATTTTTAAAGAATTCTCGTATCATTAAAAGACGAACTGTCGCTAAAGAAGCTTGTGAAGGCAAGAGAGTTATGATTAATGATAAAATTTGTAAACCTGGGGACGAAGTGTCCGTAGGAGATACAATAGAGGTAAAATTTGGTAATGGCAATGTAAAAGTTGAAGTACTAGAATTGATTGAAAACCCAAGAAAAAACGATGCTGATTTAATGTATAAAAAAATAGACTAGGAGATAGTACTTATGAAAAACAATAGTCAAAAAGATAAGAGAAAAAATAAAAATAAGTTTTCTACTATTATTGTTTTAGCGTTGATTTTTATAAGTGTTACTTTTACGGTTAAATTAGTTGAACAAAATAGAGCTTTAAATCAATTAAAAAATGAAAAAGCAAGTTATGAAAAACAAATGTCATCTTTAAATGAAGAAATAGAAGAATTAAAAAAAGATTATGAAAAAAAAGATTCTATGGAATTTGTAGAAAAAATAGCTAGAGAAAAACTTGGTATGATAAAATCTCAAGAACTTATAGTTATAGATAAAGAAGATGAAGATAAAAAAGAAGAAACTAAATCTAATAAGTCAAAAAGTATATCTAAATCAGTAAAAAAAGATAATACAGAAAAAGAAGACAATTAAATTTAATTTTATTAAATAAGTTTATTAAGCAAAAGGCTTAAAATAAAAAATATATAATTTAAAACACTGACAAGGTGTTAAAGGGAGGATTTAATTAATGTCAGTAGCTGTAGGTGACATTGTAGAAGGTAAAGTAACAGGTATAACTAAATTTGGTGCGTTTGTATCATTGCCTGGTGGAGATAACGGATTAGTACATATATCCGAAATCTCAAATGATTATGTTGAAAAAGTAGAGGACTATGTTGAAAAAGGTCAAACAGTTAAAGTAAAAGTTTTATCTGTAGAAAAAGGCAAAATAAGTCTATCCATGAAAGTTCTAGAAAAGAAAAAACCAAGAAGTAAAAATAGAACTCAACCTATTGAAATAGATTGGCAAAAGGAAAATACAAATAAACACATGTCATTTGAAGATAAATTATCACAATTTTTAAAAGATAGTGGAGAAAGACATGACCAATTGAGATCTAGAGATGTTAAAAGAGGAAACGGTCAAAGATAAATATATATATTGAAAACCGGAATAAAATTCCGGTTTTTCTATTTTTAAGATATATAATTAAGAGGTAGTTTATGGAAAATTTTAAGAGTATTTTTAAAACCATTAGAGATAATAATCTAATTAAAAAAGATGATTTTGTTTTAGTTGGTTTATCTGGTGGCGCTGATTCAGTTTGCTTATTTCTTGCCCTTGTCGAATATAGAAAGATAGTTCCCTTTGATTTAGAAGTAGCACATATAAATCATGGAGTTAGAGGTAAAGATGCCGAAAATGATGAGGTTTTTTCAAAAGAATTAGCAGGAAAATACGATATTAAATTTCATTTATATACTGGAAATATGGATGAGTTGGCAAAGAAGTATAATATTTCTTCTGAAGATGCTGGAAGAAGAATGAGATACAGTTTTTTTAATAGTATAGTAAAAGATAAATCTAATGGTAAAATAGCAGTTGCACATCATTTATCAGATCAAGCGGAAACGATTTTAATGAATATAATTCGAGGTTCTGGTTTAGAGGGATTATCTGCGATGAATTATAAAAATGGAAATATAATTCGTCCATTATTAGATATAGATCGTGCAGAAGTAGAGAAAATTTTAAGTGAAATTAACCAAGATTATTGCACAGATATAACTAATAGCGATACTAAATATCGTAGAAATTTAATTAGAAATGAATTAATGCCGTTTATAAAAGAAAATATTAATCCTAATATAGAAAATACTTTATTTAGAATGGGAAATATTATAGAAAAAGATTTAGAATTTATAGATAGCTATACAAACAAACTAGCAAAGAAAATAATAGTAAAAGAAAATAAAAAAATATATATAGATAAAGATAGTTTTATAGCTGAAAAGAAAGCTATACAAAGAAGAATAATTAGACAAGCTCTTTTTGAATTAACTGGTACCTTAAAAGATATAAGTTATGATATGGTAGAAAATATTATAGATTTATTTTACGCCAAAGGACAAAAAGAATTTTTGTTTAGTGAGTATAGAGTATATTCTTCTTATGATAAAGTATTATTTGGTAAGATAGAAATAGATAATACAAAAAAAACAGATGATTTAATTTTATTAAATAAAGAAGGAAAAACTAAATTTAATAAATATATTATAAATACAGGGATTTTAAATTATCAAGATTTTAAAAAGATAAAAAATCGCAATAATACTTATTATTTTGATAATAAAGAATTATTAAATCAAGAAATAATAGTTAGGACAAGAAAACCGGGAGATAAATTTAAACCTTTTGGCATGGGAGGAAGTAAAAAGATAAAAAAATATTTTATTGATGAAAAAATCCCAAAAGATTTAAGAGAAGAAATTCCTTTAATAGTAGACGAAAATAATAATATATTGGTTATTTTAGGTCATAAAAGATCTGATTATTATAAAATAAGTAAAGATAGCAAAAAAATATTTTACATAAGTTATGAGGTGCAAAAAAATGGAAAATGATTTTTCAAAGATAGTAGATGAAGTATTAGTAGATGAGGAAACACTTGAAAAAAGAGTAAACGAATTAGGAAGAGACATAACTAAATGTTATGAAGATGTAGAAGAGCCAGTTTTATTAGTTGGCATATTAAGAGGGGCAGCTATTTTTATGTCAAACTTAGCAGTAAATATTAATAAACCTGTTTTAATAGATTTTATGGCTGTTTCTAGTTATGGTCAATCTTCTGAATCTTCAGGGGTTGTTAGGATAATGAAGGATTTAGAAGAAACTATAGAAGGAAAACATGTACTTATTGTTGAAGATATAATCGATACTGGTTTAACTTTAAGTTATATAAGACAAAATATGATTGATAGAGGAGCGAAATCTGTAAGAATTGCTACTTTATTAGATAAACCAGAAAGAAGAAAAGTAGAAGTACCTGTTGATTTTGTAGGATTTAGAATACCGGATGAATTTGTAATAGGCTATGGATTAGACTATGCACAAAATTATAGAAACTTACCATATATTGCGAGTTTAAGACGAGAAGTATACGAAAAATAATTGAAACAAATACTTGTATTTGCTAAAATGTATAATATGTAATATATAGGTAGTTTTATAGTATAAATTGGTGAAAGGAGGCAATGTTTTGAAAAAAATATTCAAAAGTATTGCGATATATTTAATTCCCATAGCGATATTTGCTGGTATATTGACATATTTTAATAAAAATCTATCTTCAACAAAAGATTTAACGATAAATGAATTTATTAAATATGTTCAAGAAGATCGCATTGAAGATATGACATCGCAGGGGTCAGTAATATATGGAAAATTAAAAGATGAAGATAAAACCGATTATGAGCTCTATTTGCCAGATGAATTTAGAGTGAGTTTATATGACAATTACTTAAAAGAACCTATTGAAAGTGGCCAAATAAAGTATACTGGAAAGGAAACTCCAAAGACGCCATGGATATTAAGTGCTATGCCAATTATATTAATGATGATATCAATAGGCTTTATTTGGTACATGTTTATAGCTCAGTCCCAAGGTGGTGGCGGTGGTAAAGTCATGAACTTTGGTAAAAGTCGAGCTAAGCTAAATAAACCTGATGGAGAGATAGTTACCTTTGCCGATGTAGCCGGGCTTAAAGAAGAAAAGCAAGAACTAAAAGAAGTCGTAGACTTTTTAAAAAATCCTAAGAAGTATGTTAATTTAGGTGCGAGGATACCAAAGGGAATATTACTTGTAGGACCTCCAGGAACAGGTAAGACATACTTATCAAGAGCTGTTGCAGGTGAAGCGAAAGTTCCATTTTATAGTATTTCTGGTTCAGACTTCGTTGAGATGTTTGTAGGAGTTGGAGCTTCTAGAGTAAGAGATTTATTTACAGAAGCTAAAAAGAATGCTCCTAGTATTGTATTTATTGATGAGATAGATGCAGTAGGTCGTAGACGTGGTGCTGGTATGGGTGGAGGACACGATGAGAGAGAACAAACTCTTAATCAATTACTTGTAGAAATGGATGGTTTTGGTAAAAATGAAGGTGTCATAGTAATGGCAGCTACTAATAGACCTGATATCCTAGACCCTGCTATACTTAGACCTGGAAGATTCGATAGAGAAATATTTGTAGGTCTACCAGATGTAAGAGAAAGAGAAGAAATGCTATTAGTTCATACAAGAAATAAAAAATTAGATCCCGATGTAGATTTAAAAGTAATAGCAAAAACTACAGCAGGATTTTCACCAGCTGATTTGGAAAATTTATGTAACGAAGCAGCAATTCTTACTGCTAGAAATAATTTAGACAGTATACCTAGATGGATATTTGAAGAAGCAGCTATAAAAGTTGTAGCTGGTCCTGAGAAAAAATCTGCTGTGGTAGTGGAGAAAGAAAGAGTATTAACTGCATATCACGAAGCAGGACATGCTATTGTATCTCGTTCTTTACCGGATATGGATACTGTTCATATGATAACTATAATACCTAGAGGTCGTGCAGGTGGTTTTACAGCGTATCTTCCTAAAGAAGACTCAATGTATAATACTAAAAATGGTATGAAGCATAGACTTATTGAATTACTAGGTGGTAGAGCCGCAGAAGCTATCGTTTTAGATGATATTTCAACTGGGGCAAGTAACGACATTGAAAGAGCTACAAAAATCGCTAGAGCTATGATTACTCAATATGGTATGAGTGATAAATTAGGACCTATGGCTTATGAAAGTGATGATGAAGTCTTTATGGGTAAAGATTTAGGTAAGACTAAAAATTATTCAGAAGAAGTAGCTGCTGAAATAGATAAAGAAATGCAAGATATGTTGAATGAAGCATATATCCAAGCTAAAAATCTATTAACAAATAATATAGATTTACTTCACACTCTTGCAAAAGAATTACTTGATAAAGAAACAATAGATGCTCAAGAATTTGAAATACTTTATCAAAGACATTTAGAAAAACAAAATAAAAATGGAGTAGAACCTCCAGAAGAGCTTGAAAGAGTTCAAGAAACAGAAAAAATTATAGAAAAAACTTTGAAAAAAGATGAAGATTATAAAAAAGATGATAATCTAAAAACAGAATAAATTAAGAGGTGAAATATGTCTTCAGGAAATCAATTTGTTGATTTAATTTATATTATGTTTTTTGGATTTACTTTAAAACAAGTTGTTGATATAGTAAAGTCTAGAAAAAAATTAAAAACACCAATAGCTACATTTAGCCAAAGACCAAGAGTTATTGCTGTTATAATGGCATTTTTACTATTATTTTTAGGAATTTCCTTTATGTTAACTAATCCAGGACTTATAGCTGTAATATGCATATTTATTGGTTTAGCTTATTCATATATGTCTGTAGAAAAAATAATGGTTTCAGAAGAAGGTATTTATTTTAATGGTAGATTTGATAGATGGGATGAAATAAAACAGTGGACTTTTGATGAAGGAGATAAAAACTTAATATTAAAAACCACAAAACCTAAAAACAAAGAAACTAGAGTAATACCTGTTAAACCAGAAGATAAAGCCATTTTGAATAATATTATAAGACAAAGAAAAGGTAAAAAGAAAAATAAAGTAATAAAATAAATTAATTTAAAGAAAAAACTCCTAGAGTGGTCTAGGAGTTTTTTCTATGATAACAAAATAAAATTTAAACTATTATATGTAGAGATATTTTTATTTATGATAGAATATAGCAGTATATTATATTATACTTATAAGGTATGAAGCGATAATTAGGAAAAATAACTATTTAAAATAGATTATATAGGAGGAAATATGGCAAAGTATATTTTTATAACTGGAGGAGTAGTTTCAGGTATAGGAAAAGGAATAAGCGGTGCAAGTATAGGAAGATTATTAAAAGATAGAGGTTACTCTGTTTTTATGCAAAAATTTGACCCATATATAAATGTTGACCCAGGAACTATGAGTCCGTATCAACATGGTGAAGTTTTTGTAACAAAAGATGGAGCAGAGACTGATTTAGATTTGGGTCATTATGAAAGATTTATAGATGAAGAACTTACTCAAGACTCAAATATGACAACAGGTAGAATTTATAACCGTGTTATAGAAAAAGAAAGAAGAGGAGAATATGAAGGTGCAACAGTTCAAGTAATACCTCATATTACAAATGAAATAAAAAGTGCAGTTTATAGAGCAGCTGAAGAATCTAAAGCAGATATTATTATTACAGAAATCGGTGGAACAGTAGGCGATATAGAATCTCTTCCTTTTTTAGAAGCTATTAGACAAATTCATGCAGAAAATAAAAGAGAAGATGTTTTATTTATTCACACTACTTTAGTGCCAGTAATACCTGGAAGTGATGAGTTAAAAACTAAACCAACTCAACATTCATTTAAAGAATTGATGGGTCTAGGTATAAAAACAGATGTTATAATTATTAGAAGCTCTGGAAATATTACAGACTCTATTAAAGATAAAATAAGTCTTTTCTGTGATGTTCCAAATGAAGCGATTATACAATCTTATAATGTTGATTTAATATATGAAGTTCCACTATCATTTAAAAAACAAGGACTTGATAGTTATATACTTAAAAAATTAAAATTAGAAGAAAAACCTCAAGTTAACAATCACTGGGAAGAGATGATTAATAAATTTAAATCAGCTGACAAAGAAGTTGATATTGCTTTAGTAGGTAAATATGTAAAATTACATGATGCATATCTTTCAGTAGCTCAAGCTTTATTTGATGCAGGATATAATAATGGATATAAAGTAAATATACATTGGTTAGATTCTGAAGATATAACTGAAGAAAATATTAAGGATAAATTTAAAAATTTAGATGGAATTATAGTTCCAGGTGGATTTGGTAAAAGAGGTATAGAGGGAATGATTTCTACAGCAAAATATTGTAGAGAAAACAATATACCTTACTTTGGAATATGTCTTGGAATGCAAATACAAGTTATAGAGTTTACTAGAAATGTATTAGGATATAAAGATGCAAATAGTACAGAAATGAATCCAGAAACTAGTCATCCAGTTATAGATATAATAGAAAGTCTTGAAAATGTAGAAACTATAGGTGGAACACTTCGTTTAGGCGATAACCTCTGTACATTAAAAGAAGGAAGTCTTGCTAGACAATTATATGGAAAAGAAGAAGTAATAGAACGTCATAGACATAGATACGAAGTAAATGATAAATATAAAGAAGAAATTGAAAAAAACGGCTTGATATTTTCTGGTATAAATAAAGAGAAAAATTTAGCAGAGATAGCAGAATATCCTAAAAATAGATTTCATTTAGCTTGTCAATTCCATCCAGAATTTAAGTCAAGACCTAATAGAATACATTCATTATTTGAAGGTTTTATTAAGGCTAGTATAGAAAATAGAAATAAATAATAGAGGTGAAACTGTGTTATTAGCGATAGATGTAGGAAATACTAATATTGTACTAGGTATATATAAAGGTGATGAACTTTTATTTGACTGGAGAGTATCTTCTGATAAAAGCAAAACTTCTGATGAGTATGGTCTTTTATTTAGAGATATTTTTCAAGCATCTAATATTGAATTATCTTCAATAGAGGATATTATAATATCTTCAGTAGTGCCTAATTTAATGCACTCAATACCTGCAGCATGTGAAAGATATATTAATATAAAACCACTAGTAGTAGATCATAATACAGATACAGGTATAGTAAATAAATACTATGACCCTATGGAAGTAGGAGCTGATAGATTAGTAAATGCAGCAGCAGGGTTTAACAAATATGGCGGACCTTTAATAATAGTTGATATCGGGACTGCAATAACTTTTGATTATATAAATAAAGATGGAGAATACTTAGGAGGGGCAATAGCTCCAGGTATAGGAATTTCTTCAGAAGCTTTATTTATGAAAACAGCAAAGCTACCTAAGGTAGAATTAGAAGTTCCAAACAATGTCATCGGAAATACTACAAAGAAAAGTATACAATCAGGTTTTATATTTGGATATGTAGGACTTGTAGATTTTATTATAGAAGCTATGATAAAAGAATTAGATTTAGATATTGAAGATGTAGTAATTTTAGGAACAGGTGGTTATTCAAAACTTATTTTTAATAATACTAAGTATGTGAAAAAAATAGATCATATGTTAACGTTAGAAGGGTTAAAACATATTTATGAAAGAAATAAGAAAAATAGATAAATTTAAAATAGCAGGACTAGAATTAGATAATAATATATTTATGGCACCACTTGCAGGTATAACAGATACAGCTTTTAGAATAATAGCAAATGAATTAGGTGTAGGTTTATCATTTACAGAGATGGTATCTGCAAAGGGATTATACCATAAAGATAAAAAGACGAATATACTTACCTTTATTGATGATAGAGAAAAAAATACAGGCATACAAATATTTGGAAGTGATCCGGATATAATGAGGGATGTAGTTATAAATCACATCAATAATAGAGAAGATATAAAAGTTATAGATATAAATATGGGTTGTCCTGCTCCTAAAATAGTAAAAAATGGAGAAGGCTCCGCTCTTATGAAGGATTTAAAACAAGCAGAAAAAGTTTTGAAAAGTGTAGTAGATGCATCGACCAAACCTGTATCTGTGAAATTTAGGCTGGGCTGGGATGAAGACTCTATAAATTATATAGATTTAGGGAAAGTGGCAGAATCTGTAGGTGTAGATTTTGTAACACTGCATCCGAGGACAAGAAAGTCTTTTTATAGTGGCGATGCCGATTGGGAAGCTATAAAAAAATTAAAAGAAAATATCTCAATTCCAGTTATAGGAAATGGTGATATTCATAAATATTCAGATATACAAAAAATGATGGATTTTACAGGTTGTGATGGAGTATCTATAGGAAGAGGAGCATTAAATAATCCATATATATTTTGTGGAAATGATAATCCAGATATAGATGATATTATTAATTTAATAAAAAAACATTATAAATTAAAAATTGAATTTTTAGGTGAAAATATAGCGATAAAAGAAATGCGAAAACATGTAGCATGGTATTTAAAGGGCTATAGAAATTCTAATAAACTTAAAAATAAAATAAACACATTAGATAATTTAGATGAGATTTTTTATTGTATTGATGAATTTTTAATTAATTATAAAGAAAATAATTTAAAAGGTGGTGAGGAAAATTGATATTTATACCTATTGCCTTAGTAATAATTTTATTTGATTTATATAGATCTAAAAGATTAGGTAAGCCTATTATGCAATATAAAAACAAAATTTATGATGATAGGTTTATAGAGTTTATTTTTATTGTTGTATCAATAGTAATAGGCCTGTTGACTTTTACATTAATGTATAAATTAGGCGTAGAAGAAGCTATAAAAAAATCATTGCCTTATATAATATCAGGGGTGGTTGTACTTCTATTTTTACTTATTGAATATAATAAAAATGGAATTGGAATATTTGAAAAAGGTATACTTTTCAAAAGTCGATTTACTAAATGGGAAGACATTTATACTTATCGTTCTTATGATATGGAAAGTGGAAAAATAAAAATCACTTATTTTATACATGAATATTTAAATAGATCAAATTTATGGAAACAAAATGTATTGCTTTCACATGATGATGGAGTAAAAATGGAATCAATAATAGATAAGAGATTAGATAGAAATAAATCTTAAGTGTGGTATAAGTGGTATAATAGAATATTGTAGTGTCTTGACACTAAGAATTTTTGTTACTATAATTTATGTAATGTGCGAAAGTTTGTAAACTTTCGTTAATCATTTTTATGAGGAGATGTTTTTAACTATGGCAGAAAAAGAATTCTTTCTTACCAAAGAAGGTTATAAAAAACATGAAGATGAACTTGAATATTTAAAAACTGTTAAAAGAAAAGAAATAGCAGATAATATTAAAGTTGCTAGAGGTTTCGGAGATTTATCAGAAAATGCTGAATATGATGAAGCTAAAAATGAACAAGCACAAGTTGAAGATAGAATACTTGTACTTGAGCACATGTTGATTAATGCTAAGATTATAGATGAAGGAAATGGAAATAAAGATACTGTAAACTTAGGAAGTAAAATAGTATTAAATGATATAGAGTTTGAAGAAGAAGTTGAGTATACAATAGTAGGTTCAGCAGAGGCAGATCCATTTGAAGGTAAAATATCAAATGAATCACCAGTAGGTAAAGCGGCACTAGGTCATAAAAAAGGAGATACCATAGAAGCACAAACTCCTGGCGGTGTAGTTAAATATGAAATAGTAGATATTTTATAATTATATTTAAAGATAATTATAATTACTTAATATAAGAAGGGGAGGTTCTATGGAACAAGAAAATTTAAATGAAATGTTAGTTATGAGAAGAGAAAGACTTAAAGAATTAGTAGAAAAAGGTCAAGATCCTCATAAAATAGAAAAATTTGATGATAGAATATTATCAGATGAAATCAAAGAAAACTTTGAAGATTACGAAGAAAAAACAGTTAGAGTGGCTGGACGTATAATGTCAAAAAGAGGTCATGGTAAAGTAATATTCATGGACTTACAAGACTCTAATGGAAGAATCCAATTATTTAATAGAATGAATAATGTAGGCGAAGAAGAATATGCAGATATTAAAGCATTAGATATTGGTGATATAGTAGGCGTTGAAGGTGAAGTATTTAAGACAAAAACAGGTGAAGTTAGTATAAGAACACAAAAACTAACATTACTTACTAAATCTTTACAAATATTACCTGAAAAATTCCATGGATTAAAGGATACAGATTTAAGATATAGACAAAGATATGTTGACTTAATAATGAATCCAGAAATAAAAGCTGATTTTATAACTCGTTCAAGAATTATAAGTGAAATAAGACATTTTCTAGATAATAGAGGATTCTTAGAAGTTGAAACTCCAATATTAAATACGATAGCAGGTAGAGCTACAGCTAGACCATTTATAACTCATCACAATACATTAGATATTGATATGTATTTAAGAATTGCTAATGAATTATATCTAAAAAGATTAATAGTTGGTGGATTTGATAAAGTTTATGAAATGGGTAGAATGTTCAGAAATGAAGGAATGGACCATACACATAACCCTGAATATACTATGATAGAATTATATGAAGCTTATAATGACTATGAAGGTATGATGGAAATTACAGAGCAAATGATTTCTACAGTAGCTGAAAAAGTTACAGGTTCTATGAAAGTAGAATTTGATGGAAAAGTATTAGACTTTACTCCACCATGGAAGAGAATAACTATGGTAGATGCTATTAAAGAATATGCTGATATTGATTTTACAGAAGTAGAAACTGATGAAGAAGCAAGACAAATTGCAAAAGCAAACAATGTAGAAATAGATGAAAATGCTACAAGAGGTCATGTAATTTCAGAAATGTTTGAAGCATTTTGTGAAGAACATTTAGTTCAACCTACATTTGTAACTCAACATCCAGTTGAAATAAGTCCACTTGCAAAAAGAAATCCAGAAGATCCAAGATATACAGATAGATTTGAAGCTTTCGTTAGCACTTATGAATTAGCAAATGCTTATAGTGAGTTAAACGATGCAATTGATCAAAAAGCAAGATTTGAAGACCAAGTTAAAGCAAGACTTGCTGGAGATGAAGAAGCTCAAATGATGGACTTAGACTTTGTGAATGCTTTAGAAGTAGGTATGCCACCTACAGGAGGTCTAGGTATAGGTGTTGATAGATTAATAATGATGTTAACTAACAATGTTTCAATTAGAGATATCTTATTATTCCCAACGATGAAACCATTAGGCAAAGAAAAAGAAGCTAATGAAGAAATAAAAGTAGAAACTACTGAAGTTTGTGATGAAAATATTGAGAAAATTGATCTTTCAAAAGTAAAAGTTGAACCTTTATTTGAAGATATGATTGACTTTGATACTTTTTCAAAATCAGACTTTAGAGTTGTAAAAGTTATAAATTGTGAAGAAGTACCAAAATCTAAAAAATTATTAAAATTTACTTTAGATGACGGTTCAGGCAAAGAAAGAACTATTTTAAGTGGTATAAAAGACTATTATTCTGCTGAAGAATTAATAGGAAAAACACTTGTTGCAATCATAAACTTACCTCCAAGAAAGATGATGGGTATTGATTCAGAAGGAATGATAATATCTTCAGTTTATGAGTATGAAGGAGAAGAAAAACTTAATTTATTAATGCTAGATTCTAACATACCAGCAGGTGCAAAATTATATTAATTAAATTATAGTGATATAACTGGGGTTAGTAAATAAAACTGACTCCAGTTTTTTTATTTTTATAAATTATTTAATAATAAAGCTCTCATATAATCTAAAATAAAATATTAATTTATAAATTAAAGATATAGTTTTGCTATGTCTTTTTTATTTTGCCAAAAAAATTTAATGTGATAAAATAATACTAAAAGAGTAGTAATTATTTTAAGGAGAATATATGAAAATTGATTATAAAGTATTAGATGATAAAATTATATTAAATAATGTAGAAAGCTTTAATCCAGAGCATATCTTTGAATGTGGTCAAGCTTTTAGATGGTATAGAGAAGATGATGGTTCATATACTACTATTGCATATAAAAAAATACTAAATGTATTATTAGAAGACGAAAATACAGTTATATTAAATAATACAAATGAAGAAGATTTTAAAAATATTTGGATAGATTATTTTGATTTAAAAAGAGATTATTCTATTATAAAAAATAAATTAAAAGGCGATACAACTATGGAAAAAGCTATAGATTATGGTTATGGTATTAGAATACTTAATCAAGAGCCTTTTGAAACTATGATTTCATTTATAATTTCGGCAAATAATCAAATTCCAAGAATTAGGAAATCAATTGAGAAAATATCAGAAAATTATGGTGAATATTTAGGTGAATATAAAGGCAAAAACCACTATAGCTTTCCCAATCCTAGTGAACTTGCAAAGATAAAACCTGAAGAACTTAGAGAAATAGCGAGAGTTGGCTTTAGAGATAAGAGAATATATGATACGGCAAATATTGTAAATAATAGAGAATTTAATATAGAAGAAGCTAAAAATATGGATAGCATAGAATTGAGAAAAGCACTTATGGAACTTCCCGGTATAGGTCCTAAAGTTGCAGATTGTATAATGTTATTTTCTTTTAAAAGATCTGAAACATTTCCGGTAGATGTTTGGATTAAGAGAGTTATGGAAGAATTGTATTTACATGAAGAAACTAAACAAAAAGAAATAGGAATTAAAGCTAGAGAAATCTTTGGAGAATATGCAGGATTTGCACAACAATATTTATTTTATTATGGAAGAGAAAACAGTATAGGTAAGAAATAAAAAAAGGATATATCGTTATCGATATATCCTTTTTAAAATTTAATTTAGTTCATTTACTATTTTTAAGAAATCTTTAGTATAGTATTTACAACTAATAGCTAGACATATTTTTTGTAATGGAATTAATTTATCGTTTTTATAATTAATTTTATTTTCGCTATCTTTAAAAGTATTATTTAGTGTATTTTCGAAGATATTTACAAACAAATCGTATATAATAGATATATCATCATTTTTAGTTAAATAATTTAATAAACTTTTAATTTCAGATATACTTAATATATTTTTAAAGAAAGTAATCATAATAACATAAGCTATATGAGTCTTATTATATTTTTTCTTATTAGGTTTAGGTATGATTTCATTTTTTACATAATTATTAATCATAGATTTTGTTACTTTTATATTTTCGTCGTATTGTTCAAAATTTATTAATTCATCGTTTATTATACTCAGAAGCTGGTCATTATAGATATCAAATTCTGGCATTTCGTCCCATCTTAAAAGTTTTAAATTATTTAAATTTTCTTTATCCATAATATCTCTCCTTATAATATATAGTATTCATTACTACTTATAATAGTATCACTTTATAATTTGATAATCAATAGAGAAAAATGGAGGAAAATTAAGAAAATAATAGAAATAGTGAGAAAAAAGTATTAATTTTTCTGTTATTTTAATTTACTAATTAATATATGATGAAATTAATACTTGAAAAATAATTGAATTTGACTTATTATATAAATAGATTGTTGTTAGCACTTAACTATAATGAGTGCTAAGAAATAGAATATAATATGAAATATTATAATACGGAGGGATTTTATGAAGCTTATACCAAGCGCAAAAAGACTTATAATAAAAGAAGTTGGACAGTTAGAAGAGAAGACTGCATCAGGATTAGTACTTCCTACTTCAGTTAAAGAGGAGCAAAACATAGCAGAAGTAATTGCTGTTGGACAAAAGATAGAAAAAGATGAAGATAAAAATGATTTTGTAAAAGTTGGAAGTAAGGTAATATACTCTAAATTTGCAGGAACTAGTGTTAAATTAAACGATGAAGAGTATATAATTATTGGTTTTGACGATATTCTAGCAGTTGTTCAAGAGTAATTAAGGGGGAGATATAAAATGGCTAAAGATATTAAATTTAGTGAAGACGCTCGTAGAGGTTTAGTAGAGGGTGTAAATAAATTATCAAATACAGTAAAAGTAACTATGGGACCAAAAGGTAGAAATGTAGTTTTAGATAAAAAATTTGGTTCACCACTAATTACTAATGACGGTGTTACTATAGCTAAAGAAATAGAATTAGATGATCCTTATGAAAATATGGGGGCACAACTAGTAAAAGAAGTTGCAACTAAAACAAACGATGTAGCAGGTGATGGTACTACAACTGCAACTTTATTAGCTCAAGCTATAATTAGAGAAGGTATTAAAAACTTAGCTGCTGGTGCTAATCCAATGGTACTACAAAAAGGTATTAGAAAAGCAGTAGATGTAGTTGTAGAAGAATTGAAAAACTTCTCTGTACCTGTTGAAACTAGTGAGTCAATAGCTCAAGTTGCAGCAATATCAGCGGCTGATGAAAAGGTTGGAGAACTTATTTCTGAAGCTATGGAAAAAGTAGGTAAAGACGGAGTAATTACAGTTGAAGAATCAAAAAGTATGGGTACTACATTAGAAGTTGTTGAAGGTATGCAATTCGACAGAGGATATGTTTCTCCTTACATGGTAACTAATGCAGAAAAAATGGAAGCAGATTTAGAAGATCCATATATCTTAATAACTGATAAAAAAATAAATAATATTCAAGATATACTACCAGTATTAGAAGAAGTAGTAAAAACAGGAAGACCACTATTAATCATTGCAGACGATGTAGAAGGCGAAGCAATGGCTACATTAGTATTAAATACACTTCGTGGTACATTTAACTGCGTTGCTGTTAAAGCACCAGGATTTGGCGATAGAAGAAAAGAAATGTTACAAGATATAGCTATACTAACTGATGGTACAGTTATAACAGAAGACTTAGGCTACGAATTAATAAATACTAATATTGAAATGTTAGGTAGAGCTAAAAAAGTTAAAGTTGGCAAAGAACTTACAGTAATAGTTGATGGTGCAGGAGATAAACAAGCTATTGACGATAGAATTGCTCAAATAAAAGCTCAAGTAGAAGTTGTAGATTCAGAATTTGATAAAGAAAAATTACTTGAAAGATTAGCTAAACTTTCAGGCGGTGTTGCAGTAGTAAAAGTTGGTGCAGCTACAGAAACTGAACTTAAAGAAAGAAAACTTCGTATTGAAGATGCATTAGCAGCTACTAGAGCAGCAGTTGAAGAAGGTATAGTACCTGGAGGTGGAACTGTACTTGTAGATACAATTCCTAAACTTACTAGCTTATTAGATGAAGTAGAAGGCGATGAAAATACAGGTGTAAATATAGTTCTAAAAGCATTAGAAGAACCTGTTAAACAAATTGCTATAAATGCAGGACTTGAAGGTTCTGTAATAGTAGAAAAAGTAAAAGCTGAAAAACCTGGTATAGGTTTTGATGCATACAATGAAAAATATGTAGATATGCTTAAAGAAGGTGTAGTTGATCCAACTAAAGTAACAAGATCAGCTCTTCAAAATGCAGCATCTGTTGCAGCTATGATATTGACAACAGAAGCAGCAGTAGCAGATGTTACTGAAGAAGACCCAGCAGCAGCTATGGCAGCAGCTCAAGCAGCAGGCGGATACATGTAAAATATAAATTATAGGAGGAAATCTTAAAGATTTCCTCTTTTTATACATATAGATAAAAATATAAATAAAAAATGTTCTTTTTTTTCAATAAATTGTTATCATTTAAATAAATTTAAAAATATTTAAATATGTGATAACATATAATGAGTATAGAAAAGAGGACGTGATTTTTATGAGTAAAGCAGATAAAATCTTTGTTAATATGTGTAAGGATATCATAGAAAACGGATATTCTAGCGAAGGACAGAAGGTTAGACCGGTATGGGAAGATGGTACACCAGCACATACTATAAAGAAATTTTGTCAGGTAAACAGATATGATTTATCTAAAGAATTTCCTATAATGACACTTAGACCAACAGCTTTTAAATCTGCTATTGATGAAATATTATGGATATGGCAAAAAAAATCTAATAATATTAAAGATTTAAATAGTAAAATTTGGAACAGTTGGGCAGATAAAGAAGGAAGTATAGGTAAAGCATATGGTTATCAATTAGGAGTTAAACATAAATACGCTGAAGGTGAATTTGATCAAGTTGATAGAGTTCTTTATGATTTAAAAAACAATCCTTATAGTAGAAGAATTATGACTAATATATATACTTATGAAGATTTACATGAAATGAATTTATATCCTTGTGCATATAGCATGACATTCAATGTTACAGGAAATAAATTAAATGGAATTCTTAATCAAAGATCTCAGGATATATTAGTTGCTAATAACTGGAATGTAGTTCAATATGCTGTTTTGCTACATATGTTTGCACAAGTTAGCAATCTAGAAGTTGGCGAATTAGTACATGTTATAGCAGATGCTCATATCTATGATAGACATGTTAGTTTAGTAGAAGAACTTATTCAAAGAGAACAATTTGAAGCTCCAAAATTTGTTATGAATAAAGAAATTAAAAACTTTTATGATTTTACAGTAGATGACTTTAAATTAATAGATTATAAAAAGAATGCACAAATTAAAAATATTCCAGTTGCTATTTAGAATATAGAGGTTTATAAGAGGCTAAAAGCCTCTTTTTTTATTAAACTAATAAATAATATTTATTATGTATATTGATTTTTGATGCTATATTTAATAATATATAAGTGAACTTTTATTTAAATTAAAGACAAATATTTAACAAATGAGGTGTATTATGAAATTTGAATTTGATGAAAAATATAAAAAAATTGGAATTCATGTTACGATTTTTTCTGTAATTATATTGGCGATAGTGTTTGGATTTTTAAATATGAGTTATATATATGAAAAAATCAGCAGTTTTATGTCTAATATGATGAAAATATTATCTCCAATTTTATTAGGCGTTGTATTCGCTTATTTATTGGATGGGTTAGTAACCTTTATAGATACCAAAATAAATAAAGGAAATAAGAATAGACTTTTAGCCACAATAATTACATATATAGGTTTAATTGTTTTTCTAGTATTTATAGGTTATTTAATATCTACTAGTCTGACAGGTGGTAGCACAGAAAATACTTTTGATATTATAATAAAGTCTATGCAGGATTTTATTTCTAACTTTAACAATATAGCAAATCAAGTAAAAGATAATTTGGATAAAATTGGAATTATCTATGGAGAAGAAAAAATAGATAAAGTTATAAATAGTATAACTGTATTGGTGCAAAATTTTGGTAATGAACTTATTATAAGTTTTAGAAAATTAGGTACTTATGTTATAAATATATTTATGGGACTTTTTATTAGTTTTTATTTCCTTATGGATAAAGACATAATACTTAAAAGCTTAAGTGATTTTTTAGATGCATTTTTAAAAGCCAAAACTACAAGAAAAATTAGAAGTTTTGGTAGAGAAGTAAACTGGGTTGTATCTGGATATATTAGAGGCCAATTATTAGATGTATTAATTATGGGTGTTTTAATAAGTATAGTTCTTATATTATTAAAAATAGATTATGCTATTGTGATAGGAATACTTTCAGGTTTTGCCAATTTAATACCTATGGTAGGTTCTATAGTAGCTACTATACTTGCTGTATTAGTTGCATTAGCAGGGGGTTCAGTTAGTAAAGCAGTATATGCATTAATAATACTCGTAATTCTTCAACAAATTGATGGCAATATTATCACGCCAAAAGTTGTAGGAAAAAATGTTAATTTACATCCACTTTTAGTATTATTATCTATATTTATATTTGGTTCATTATATGGAATATTGGGAATGATAATAGCCGTTCCTACTACTGCTCTTATAAAACATTTCTTAAAAAGAGAAATGGATAGAAGATTAGCGAAAAAAGGTTTAAAAAGTGAAGTAGTAAATACTGAAGAATATAATAAAGAAAATTAAATTAATCAATAATAAAAGCAAAGTCTTATGACTTTGCTTTTTATAGTTTTTATATATTTTTGTAGATAGTATTTTTGGGGAAATCTTTTTTTATTAATTCAGTTGAGTTTAAATTATAGTCAGATAAACTTACTTTCATAAGATTGGTATTGTCATATGTTTTAAAATAATAATTTCTACTTTTTAAAGCCATATAGCAACTATGTTGTGTATAGTCATATTGACCTCTATTAGTCATAACTGAACCTTTTGGAATTGAAACGGTATCTAGTATATGGTTAGCTGAATTAACTAAAGTTTCTTCATTTTCACCTAAAATAGTATTAAATTTATTATATACAGTTCTTACAAATCTAGAAGGTGGAGTGAAGTCTCCCGGCAATCCAAAAGTTCCTAAACCTTGACCAAATGGCTTTAATTCAAAATCATTTAGTAATCTAGAATCTATTTGCTTTGGTTCTATATTTATATAATTTCGTAAATTGGTAATATGCCATTCTAAATTTGGACTGTTAGTAACAACACCTAAAGTATTTTCTAAAATATTAAAGGTTTTATTAACAGGTTCTATTACTATCGACGCTCCACTTTCATCGGCTATAATCCAGTGTAATGGTGCTGCACGTCCAATTAAATCTAAAGGAGAATTTAAAATGTTTATAGTTTTAAATAATTCTTTAGCATTTTCTATATTTTTACAATTGGATAATATATAAGATACAACTTCATGTGGAGCAAGATTTATTTTATCGCTTTTTATATCTTCGTTGTAGGATGCGTAGCCATCAAAATATAAGGCAGCACAAGATAGTCCATATTCATTTATACCGTCAGCAAAAAATATAGAACTTCCAATTTGTTGAGATAGGCCTAAAAATGCATAATGACTTTTTAAGTTTTCAATATTTTCAAAGCTGATATTATAATTTCTAGGAACTACTAACATTTCTGGCTCTAAAGGAAAAGAAAAGTCCATAGTTCTGGATACTAAAATATCTTTATCGTTATTTAAAATTAAATGTGTACACATAGCAAACCTCCATTTAGTTATATTAAATTTAATCTAGTATATCCCAAATATATTTATATATCAAATTTAACATACTATGTAGTTATAATGGATATTTTTAATTAGTATCGTTTTATACTATAATAAGGGTAATATAATTTGAGGTGATAATTATGAAGGCAATAGTAGCAGTTGATAGTAATTGGGGTATTGGAAGGGATAATAATTTATTGATATCTATACCAGAGGATATGAAGTTTTTTAGAGAAAAAACAATGGGTAAAACTTTGATACTGGGAAGAAAAAATTTAGAATCTTTTCCTAATAAAAAACCTTTAAAAAATAGAAGACATATTGTACTTACGAGAAATAAAGACTATGAAGCTGATGGTGTAGAAATAGTTTATTCTATAGATGAGGCTTTAGAAAAAGTTAAAGATATAGACTCGGATGATATATATGTAGTAGGTGGTCAATCGGTATATGAAGATTTTTTAAATTATTGTGATATTATTTATGTTACTAAGATAAAAAAAGATTTAAATGCTGAAAAGTTTTTCCCTAATTTAGATAAGTTAGAAAATTGGGAGAAGATTTATGAAAGTGAGAAAAATGAACATAAAGGCATAGAATATATTTTTACAACTTACAAAAATAATAATTTATAATTTAAACAGGATAATATTATCCTGTTTTTTTATTAAAAAAAGTAATTAAATAAAAAGGGTAACTAAATATATAAAGATATTTATGTAAAATTATATAGTTAGCAATAATATAAAACATAATTTATTTTATATTATTTAAAATAAAATATAATTATTATTAGGAGGGTATTATGTCAAAGTATATAATGTCAATTGATTCAGGAACAACAAGTGTAAGATGTATTTTATTTAATAAAAAAGGAGAGATTTGTTCTGTAGCTCAAAAGGATATAATTCAATATTTCCCAAAAGCAGGATGGGTAGAGCATGATGCAAATGAAATTTGGGCAAAACAATTAGGTTGTATAATAGAAGCTCTATCAAAGGTTGAGGCTACAGCTAAAGATATAGATTCAATAGGTATTACAAACCAAAGGGAAACCACTATAATGTGGAATAAAGAAACTGGAGAGCCTGTATATAATGCTATAGTGTGGCAATGTAGAAGAACATCTGAGTTTTGTGATAAGTTAAGAGAAAAAGATGGTATGGTAGAAAAAATTAAACATAAAACAGGCTTGGTAATTGACGCATATTTCTCAGCTACAAAGATAAAATGGATATTAGATAATGTAAAAGGTGCTAGAAAATTAGCAGAAGAAGGCAAATTATTGTTTGGTACTGTCGAAACTTGGTTAATATGGAAACTTACAAAAGGTAATGTTCATGTTACAGATTATTCAAACGCTTCCAGAACTATGCTTTATAATATAGTTGATTTAAAATGGGACGATGAAATATTAGAGATATTAGATATACCAAAAAATATTTTACCAGAAGTAAAACCATCAAGTTGTATATATGGAAAGACGAATCTAAATTATCTAGAAGGTGATATCGTTATCGCAGGAGCAGCAGGAGACCAACAAGCTGCATTATTTGGTCAAACTTGCTTTAAACCAGGGGATGCTAAAAATACTTATGGAACAGGCGCTTTCGTTTTAATGAATACCGGTGAAAGACCTGTATTTAGTGATAATGGTCTAGTTACTACTATAGCATGGGGTTTAGATGGTAAAATTAACTACGCATTAGAAGGTTCAATATTTGTTGCAGGTTCTGCTATACAGTGGTTAAGAGATGAACTTAGAATTATAGATACAGCTGAAGATACAGAATATATGGCAATGCAAGTAGATAGCACTAATGGTTGTTATGTAGTTCCAGCTTTCACAGGACTAGGAGCCCCATATTGGGATCAATATGCAAGAGGGGCAATAGTTGGACTTACTAGAGGTGTAAATAAAAAACATATAGTAAGAGCTACATTAGAGTCTATAGCTTTTCAATCTTATGATGTTATAGATTTAATGCTTAAAGAGTCTCATGAAACGCTAAGATCATTAAAAGTAGACGGTGGAGCAAGTAGAAATAATTTCTTAATGCAGTTTCAATCAGACATCATAAGTATACCTATTATGAGACCTAAAATTATGGAGACAACAGCTCTAGGAGCAGCTTATTTAGCTGGCCTTGCAACTGGTTTTTGGAAAAATAAAGAAGAAATTCTTCAAAATTGGCAAATTTCTCAAGAATATGAACCAAATATGGTTGAAAAAGAGAGAAAAAGAAAAATGAAAAATTGGAAGAAAGCTATAAACCGTTCTTTAAACTGGGCAGAAGAGTAAATTGTTGATAATTGGAGGTCTATATGGATAAGTCAATATTTTTGGCAGAACTAGTTGGAACTTGTTTGATGATTATATTGGGTTCAGGAGTAGTTGCCAATGTAAATTTAAATAAATCAGGTATGAAAGGTGGAGGCTCAGTTCAAATTACTATTGCTTGGGGTTTAGCTGTATTATTACCATGTTTTATATTTTCAGCAACATCTGGAGCTAACTTTAATCCAGCTCTTACAATAGCTTTAGTAGCAGATGGTACTATAGACAAGATATTATTACCTTCATATATTTTAGGTCAGTTTTTAGGAGCTTTTCTAGGAGCTGTTATCGTGTATATATTATTTAAAGATCACATAGATAGGCAAGATAATATGGAAAGCATAAGAGGAATATTTTGTACTTCACCATCTATTAGAAATTACGGAAGAAACTTACTAAGTGAAATTATAGGAACTTTCATATTAGTTTTTACAATAAAGGGAATTTCACAAGTTCCAATGGCAATTGCGAGCGGTGTAGATAAAATTTTAGTTTTTAGTATAATAGTTTCAATAGGTATGTCGCTAGGAGGATTAACAGGATATGCCATAAATCCAGCTAGAGATTTAGGGCCTAGACTAGCTTATGCAATACTACCTATTAAAGGTGATAAAGACCCAGATTTTGCATATTCATGGATTCCTATAGTCGGACCTATAATAGGAGCTTTATTAGCGGTTTATCTATATGCTTTTATGTTTTAAAGATATTTAAAGTATTAAAAGTTTGGCGAATTTAAAGTTTACTTTATTTGCCAGACTTTTTAATTTTAAAAAATTATTATATGGATAAATATAATAATATAAAAGTTTTAAATTTTATAATGAGAGGGATACAAATGTACGATATTATAATTATAGGAGCAGGAGTAATAGGAGCGACTATCGCGAGAAGATTAAGTAAATATAAATTAAATATACTTTTATTAGAAGCTGAAAATGATGTTTCTATGGGAGCAAGTAAGGCAAATTCTGCTATAGTTCATGGTGGATATGCAGAAAGTCATGATAAATTAAAAGGTAGAGTTTGTTATAAAGGTAGAAAAGAGTATGAAAATTTAAATAAAGAATTAAATTTTGGATTTTCAAAAATAGGTTCTTTAGTATTAGCTTTTGAAGAAGAACAAAAAAAAGGTCTAGAAGAACTTATGGAAAATGGTATAAAAAATGGATTACCAGATTTAAAAATATTAAATCATGATGAGATATTAGAAATAGAACCAAATGTTAATCCAGAAGTAAAATATGCTTTATACTGTGAAGGTGCTGGAGTTTGCTCACCTTATGAATTAGTAATAGCTTTAACAGAAAATGCTATAGAAAATGGTGTGGAATTAAAATTAAATTCTGAAGTAATAGATATAAATAAACAATCAGATGTATTTGAAGTTAAGACAAAAGATAATAATATTTATAAAGGAAAATATGTGATAAATGCTAGTGGTATTAATAGTGCTAAAATATCTAAAATGGTAGGTGTTGATTATTTTGATATAAATCCGAGATCTGGGGAATATCTTTTAATGAGAAGAGGCAGTGGCGATAAATTAAACCATGTACTATTTCAAATGCCAACTAAGATGGGAAAAGGTATATTAGTAACTCCAACATATCACAATAATTTATTACTTGGACCTGATGCTATTGACGATAAAGAAATTGATAAAAGTACGGACGTAAAAAGATTAGCAAATATATATAAACAAGGATTACAGACAACAGAAGTATTAAATATTAATGAATTTATAAGAAGTTTTACAGGTGTTAGAGCAGTAAGTACAACAAATGATTTTATAATAGAAGAATCTACTGTTAAAAATTTTATAAATGTAGCTGGTATTCAATCACCTGGGTTAACTTCATCTCCAGAAATAGGAAGATTAGTTGAAGAAATATTAAGAGATAGTGGTTTAGTATTAAATGAAAAAACTAATTATAACCCGTATAGAAAACCTATAATTAATAAAAAAACAGATAAAGATTTTTTAGGTGCAAAAGAGTTAAAAGAAAGATTAGATAAGCCGATAGGTTCAGAAGGCAGAATGGTTTGTAGATGTGAGCAGGTATCTGAAAGTACTATAATAGATGCTATGAATAGAGGTATTAAGGTAACTACTATAGATGGTATAAAAAGAAGGACTAGAGCTGGTATGGGATATTGTCAGGGAACTTTCTGTAGACCTAGAGTAGCAGAAGTTATGAGTAAAGAACTAGGATATAAAATAGATCCGTCTTTCGATATTGAACATAGTGGAATAAATAGAGTTTCAAAAAAAGATTTAGTTAATGAAATAAAAAAAGAATTAGAAAGTTAGACAATTTAATAATTTATAATTATTGTAACAAAATATAACAAAAAATTAATATTTTGATAATTTAATTGATATTTAAATAAGCAAAATAAATCTATCCATATATATAATATAAGTATATATGGATAGATTGCTTAAATTAAACATTAGTAAAGGTAAATATTAATAATTAACTTATTTTATGAATTAAATGATTCACGATGTAAATGTTTACTTAAAAGTATTTAATTTATAAATTAACATCGATATATACTTGACTTTTAAGTAGTGCTAAAAGATTAACGTCAATAATTTAACTATAAGAAAACATTTGCAACGAGAAAAATCTTATGCTAATATTATATTAAATAAAATATTAGCCAAAGAGTATAAGAGCAGGCAGTTAGATTATTATCTTACTATGCTCTTTTTTTCTACTTTATATAAATTAGGAGGTAACATGGATAAAATATATGAATATATAGAAGAAAATCCAGTTATTGTTGCTGTAAAAAATGACAGAGAATTAAATAAAGCTTTAAAATTAAAAAATAAAGTTGTTTTTGTACTCTACGGCGATATATGCAATATTTCAACTATTGTTGAAAAATTAAAAGAAAAAAGTAAAAAAGTAATAGTTCATATAGATTTAATATCTGGTTTAAGTAATAGAGAAATAGTAATAGATTTTATAGCTAAAAACACTAGAACAGATGGCATAATAACTACTAGACCAAATAATATAAAAAGAGCTAAAGAATTAGGCTTGTTTACAGTTTTGAGATTTTTCTTAATAGATTCCATATCTTATGAAAATATAGATAAAACTTTAAAACAAGTAAGTCCAGATATGGTAGAAATTTTACCAGGTCTTATGCCAAAAGTAATAGAAAAGATTTATAAAAAAACTAATACTCCTATAATTGCTGGAGGGCTAATAGTGGATAAAGAAGATGCTATAAATGCTTTAAATGCAGGAGCTATTGGTTTATCAACTACAAACAATAAAGTTTGGGAAATGTAAAAAAATAATTAATACTATTAAAAACAAATAAATTGCTAGAGATTGAGCTTGGCAAAAACCCTTTTTAAAGGTGTTTTTGTCAAGCTTTTTTATTGGAGGAGAGATTATATGTACGATATTATTATTGTTGGAGCAGGAGTAGTAGGAAGTGCTATAGCTAGAGAACTTTCAAGATATAATGCAGATATTTTAGTGTTGGAAAAATCCGAAGATATATGTCAAGGAACTTCAAAGGCAAATACAGCACTTATACATGGTGGATTTGACGCAAAACCTGGAACATTAAAAGCAAAACTAAATGTACTGGGTAATCAAAGTATGGATAAATTATCTAAAGATTTAAATATTCCATTTAGAAGAAACGGAGCTTTTGTTTTATGTTTTGATGAAAATGATTTGGATAAATTAGAGGAACTAAAACAAAGAGGAGAAAAAAATGGTGTAGAAGGTTTAGAAATATTAAATAAAGAAGAAATACAAAAATTAGAAAATAATATAACCGATGAAGCAGTATATGCGCTTCACAGTCCAACGGCAGGCATAGTTTGTCCCTTCACTATGAACTTTGCATTAGCTGAAAATGCGAATGAAAATGGTGTAGAATTTTTATTTAATCAACAAGTAAAAGGCTTTGAAAAAAATAGAGATTATTGGAGGGTAATTACAGATGACAATGAATTTGAAACTAAGGTTGTTATAAATGCAGCAGGTTTATATTCTGATGATTTGCATAATATGGTAAGTGATAAAAAATATAATATTACAGCTAAAAGAGGAGAATATTTTTTATTAGACAAACAAGTAGGAAATCTAGTAGATAAGACAGTATTTCAACTTACTACAAAAGAAGGAAAAGGTGTAGTAGTAACTCCTACTATAGATGGCAATTTATTAATAGGACCAACAGCAGAAGATATAGAAGATAAGGCGGGAATAGAGACAAGTAAAAAAGGTTTAAATGAATTGCATGAAAAAGGTGGAAAAAGTTTAAAATCTGTACCATTTAATAAAATAATCACATCTTTTTCAGGACTAAGAGCTCATGAAGATAATGATGATTTTATAATTGAAGAAGTTGAAGATGCCAATAACTTTTTTGATTGTGTAGGAATAGAATCTCCAGGACTTTCAAGTGCCCCAGCTATTGGAAATATGATGGCAGATATGGTAAGTAAAAAAATGAAACTTACTAAAAAAGAAAATTTTATAGAAAAAAGAGAAGGCTTACCTCTTACTAATCATATGTCAAAGGATGAACATATTGAATTAATAAAAAAAGATAAAAGATTTGGTCAAATTGTTTGTAGATGTGAAAAGATAACAGAAGGAGAAATTGTAGCAGCTATACACGCACCTTTAGGAGCACGAACTGTAGATGGGATAAAGAGAAGAGTAAGAGCAGGAGCAGGAAGATGCCAAGGGGGATTTTGTGGTCCTAAAGTTATAGAGATACTTTCTAGAGAATTAGATTTAGATTATGAAGATGTTAAAAAGAGTAGTACAGATGCAAAAATTATTTTTAGAAAAACTAAATAGTAGGAGGTAGTTTTCATGGATTATGACATAGTAGTTATAGGCGGAGGTCCAGCTGGTATGGCAGCAGCGATATCTGCAAAAGATAATGGTATAGATAATATATTAGTAGTTGAGAGAGATTATGAATTAGGTGGTATATTAAATCAATGTATCCACAATGGATTTGGTCTTCATGTATTTAAAGAAGAACTCACAGGTCCTGAATATGCAGAAAGATATATAGATATGCTAAAAGATAAAGGTATAGATTATTTACTAAATACTATGGTTTTATCAATTGATGATAATAAATTAGTAACTTTAATGAATGAAGAAAAAGGTATTTTTGAAGTAAATGCAAAATCTATAATATTATCTATGGGTTGTAGAGAAAGATCAAGAGGAGCTATAAATTTACCAGGTGGAAGACCTGCAGGAGTATATTCAGCAGGGATGGTTCAAAGAATGGTGAATATGGAAGGTTATATGCCTGGAGATGAAGTATATATCTATGGTTCAGGAGATATTGGGCTTATAATGGCTAGACGTTTAGCTCTAGAAGGTGCAAAAGTTAAAGGGGTTATTGAAAGAAAAAAATATTCAAATGGGCTCCAAAGAAATATAGTTCAGTGTTTGGATGATTTTGATATACCTTTGATGTATCAACATGGTATTACTGAAATAGTAGGAAGAGATAGATTAGAAGGTATTATTGTAGCTAAATTAGATGATAATAAAAGAGTTATTCCTGGTACTGAAGAGTTTAAAAAATGTGATACATTGCTTTTATCTGTAGGTTTAATACCCGAAAATGAAATATCTATAGAAATGGGTGTTGAAATAGATAAAAAAACGGGAGGTCCAGTTGTAGGAGATAATCTGATGACTAATATTGATGGAGTATTTGCATGTGGTAATGTACTTCATGTTCATGATTTAGTAGATCATGTTTCTAGAGAATCTGAAATTGCAGGTAAAAAAGCAGCTGAATATGTAAAAGGTAATTTAAAAGAAAAAGCAGTAGAAGATATAGAGATAAAAACTGATTTTGGAATAAACTATACTGTTCCAAAATATATAAATCCAAGTACTGTATCAGATGATATAACATTAAGATTTAGAGTTAATAATGTATATGACAATATATTTATAGATATAAAAATAGATGATAAGACAGTTATACACAGAAAGAAGAAAGCTATAACACCATCTGAAATGCAAGAAATAGTGATAAAAAAAGACTTGATAGAAGAAAATAAAGACATGAATAGTATAACTATTGGTATAACAAAGGAGTGATAGTATGGAAGCTATGAAATTTGATGAAAGAGAATTAGTATGTATAAGTTGTCCAATAGGTTGCAGGTTGACTGCTTATTTAGATGAAGAAGGAAAAATTATAGAAGTAAAAGATAATATGTGTAAGAGAGGTAAAACATACGCAGAAAAGGAATTGACTAATCCTACAAGAATTGTAGTTTCAACAGTTAAAGTTGAAGGAGGAAGAGTACCTCTTGTAAGTGTAAAGACAGAAACAGATATACCAAAAGGTAAAATTTTTGATATAATGGATGAAATTAATAATACAAAAGTAAAAGCGCCTGTAAAGTTAGGCGATATAATAATAGAAAATGTTTCAAATACAGGAGTTAATGTTATTGCAACTAAATCGATTTTTTAATAAAAAGGAGGTTATCCTCCTTTTTTATTTTGTAAAAACTTATTAATACTTTATAATGATATATAAGTATAACTGTTAAAATAGTTAATAAGAGGAGGTATATCATGAAAAAACGTTTTATTTCTTTTTTATTTATAATAATATTTTTAATAAATATGGCGAATATTTCATATGCTGATAAAAACGATAGATATGAAAAAGGTAGAAAAATAGAAACTTTGTATAATTTAGTTCCAATAGAAAATAATAAAAATATAAAAATAAAATCTGAAGAGGTTACATATAATTTAGACACTAAATATCCAGGAGAAAATGGTACAGTAAAAACTTTAGTGGAAATGGAAAATACATCTAATCAAGAAGAAAATATTTATCTATCTCTTATGGTAGTTACTAATATGATGGATTTTAATGAGATTTTATCTGATAAAAACTCGAAATTTAAATTAAATGGCGAAAATATTGATTATAAAATAAAAATTGGACGTTTAACAAATAGGGAATATTCTAGTATAAATCCTGAAATAAATATAGAAGATATCTATGATTTTGACGAAGAGAGAAAAAATATAGTTGGTTTAAATTATAAGCCAACTAATTTTGAATTAAACGAAAAAGTATATTTTTATAAATTAAACACTATAGAAACTAACGATAAATTAGATAATGATGTAGAAGTAAATATAAATGATGAGAATGATAATTTTTATATACATAATTATTTAAATTTTAGTAAAGATGACAGTGAAATAAAATTTATAGGTAGTGGGGAGAAATATATATTATCTTATAAAAAACCTATAAATGATTTTAAAATAAATGATAAAAAATTAATAGAAGGAAATAATACTGTAATAAATAAAAATGGAGAAAATATTAACTTGAAATTTTCTTCAGTAGAAATTACGATGAAAGATGCATTAGAACTTATAAATAGAGAAAATCTTCCTATAGAATTATTTGAAAATATTTTAGATGAGCAACTTAAGTTTGATAAAAATATTATATCTATATATGATTTATCTTCGAATATGGAGAGGATTGTATTTTTAGATTATTTAGTAAAATTTAAACCAAAGGAAGTAGTAAAAACTCTTATAATTACGCCGATAAATAAGTCTAAAGAATATACAGGAGACAAGGATATTTATTTTGACTATGTATCTAACCCGTCTAATAAATTAAGTGAAATAGAAAATTTTAAATTTATATTAAAATTAGGAAATGAGTACAATAAATTTAAAGGTTCAAATGTAAAATTTAAAAACATAGAAAATAATATTTATGAATTTAAAACTGATAAATTAACAGACAATAAAATAACTGTAAATTATGGCAATAAAAAATTAATAAATCATTCTACAAAAACATCTTTATTGGTGGGGTTTTTTATTATTTTAATAGTAATTTTATTGTCATCAATATTATTTTTTGTTTATTTGATAATAAAAAACTCAAAAAAATCTAATTAAAGCTAAAGTAATTTAATATTAACAACTGTGTTATAATTAATTTTAGAAAAGGGGTGAAGTATGAAAAAAAGAAAAATTATAATATTTTTAGTAGTATTTTTATTATCTTTTAGTAAAATTAATTATGCTTCGGATGATAAAGAGCAGAAAACAGATACTACATATTTCAAAGAAAGTGAAATAGATACTATATATAATATTTATAATAATGATGAAAATAGTAATATAAAGTTATTAAATAATAGTATATTTTTAGATTTAAATACAAGATTTATAGCAGATGATGGCAAACTTATAAATGATATGGAGTTAATAAATGAATCTAATAGTAAACAGAGTTTAAATTTAACTTATTTATTAGTGGATAGTTATGGAAGTATTAAAGATAAATTGTCAGAAGGTGATTTATCTATATATAAAAATACTGAAAAAATTATGCCTAAAATCAGTATAAGTAATGAAGATGTAGAAAAATTTAGTAAAGAAGATATAAAAAAATATAAAAATAATATATTGAGTTTAGATTATAAACCTGAAAATATAAATTTAGATGATAAAATTTATGTCTATTCAATTAATCAAAATATTGAAGATGAAAATATAAATTTAATAAATATTAATATAAATAAAAATATAGATAATTTATTACTACATACTTTTTTAACTTATGAGGAAGATAAAGAAGATTATATATTTACTGGAAATAGTGGAAACTTCTATTCATTAAAAAAGCCTATAGATAAATTAAATTATCAAGGTCATGTATTAAAAGTTGGTGATAATAATATAGAAACCAATAATTTAGGCGAAAAAAAGAATATTAATATTGTCCTTAAAGAAGAAGTAATAACTTTAGCGGATATGATAGATAGATTAATAGATAAAGATTTAAATAAATCTATATTTTTAAAAGATTTAGATACTAATTTTGAAGATATAAAAAACAAACATAATATACAAAATTTTGATACTTTATATAGTGAATTTTTAAATGAAAAAAATGTTATATTTTTAAATTATAAAATAGACTTTAACGAAGAAGAAACTATTAAGACGAGCATAAAAAACACTATAAATAAATATGGTGAAAATAATAATATAGGCATGAAAGTTAAATTTATAGTAAACCCGATAGATTCTTGGAAAGAAGGAGCATTTAATTTTAGAATAGCCATAAATAAATACAAACCTTTTATACAAGAGACAAATCTAGAGTTAAAAGAAGATAGAGAATTCAATTATGTATACGAATCTTCAAATATTCCTAGAGAAGATATAAATATTACCTATGGAGATAATATTAAAATTAATAATACAAAAAAAGGATATTTAATTTTAGTAATAGTAATTTTGTTTTTATCTTTAGGAATTTATTTTATAAGAAAAATGTACTACAAAGGAATTGGTAAATAATGAGAATAAAAAGAAAAACTTTAATATTATTTTTATTAGTATTAAGTTTTTTAGTAACGAGCTGTAAAAGTAATGAAAACAATTATCCTGATTATTCATTTTATAATACTGTGTCATTAGATAATCAAGATGATTTGGAGATAGACGATACAAATATAGATATAGATTTTAAAGAAAATAATAATTCTTTTGGTAAATATCAAAATAGTTTTGCTTTAAAAAATAATTCAAATATTGATAAAGCTTATAATCTAGCTAATTTATTAATCGAGGAATACGATAATATAATGCAATATAATTGGGATAATTATTTGAAAATTATAGTAAATGGAAATCCGCTTTCCTATAAAGTAAGTCCAGGTAAATTTTTAGATAAATTACCAAGTGAAGATATAGATTTTAAAGATATGCGTAAAGATATAATAAACTTAGATTATAAACCAAAGAATTTTGATTTAGACACTATAATATATAAATATAAAATAAGTGTATCCGATACAGATCCTAAGCTTGAATTTATAAAAAATAATTCAGAAGATTCATTTGTAGTTCACACTTATCAGGATTCAGATTATAAGAAAAATAAATCTATGAATATTTCAGAAAATGGTTCAGTTTTTTCATATAAATATCCTTTAGAAGAAATTAAAATAAATAAAGAGGTTGTCAATAAAGATACTAAAAAGATAAATAATGATGTTGATATAGAAATAATTGAAGGAAATATGACAATGAGAGAATTTATAGATAGTGTCTTTAAAGATAAAAGTCAAATAGAAAAAAATATGGTAATGGAATATTTAGATAATTTTTTAGAAAACGATGAGGAAAAAAATTTAAATATTATAAATTTATTGTATGATGCATTTCAAAAAGAAAGGGCAATATTTATAGATTATGAAGTAAATATTCCGGCGAAATCTAGTGTAAATATAGATTTTATATATCCTTTAGAGAAGAAATTTGAAATTACAAATTCTAAAAAAATAAATTTAGATATATTTTCTAATCCAGATAGTATCTGGGAAAATAGCAATAATTTTAAACTTAATTTAAAATTGAGCGATAATTTTTCAAAGATAAAAGAGTCAAACATAGATTTAAAAGAAGAAGATTCAAATATCTTTACATTTGAAAAAGATAATTTAATTAATAAAAAAATAAATATAATATTTGGAAAATAAAAAAAAGACTGTTTAACAGTCTTTTTTTTAATTGACTTTATTTTTAGCTGGTTTACCGGATAATACATCTTTTATATTTTCAAAAGCCAACAGACCCATTTCATTTCTTGCTTCATAGGTTGCATTACCAAGATGAGGAACTAATAATATATTTTTAGCATTTAATAAATCTTCTGAGATATTAGGTTCAAACTCATATACATCTAAAGCTGCTCCTTTAATAATATTATTATTTAACGCATGTATTAGAGCTTTTTCCTCTACTATAGGACCTCTTGATGCATTAATTAAATAACTTGATGTTTTCATTTTATTAAAAGTTTCTTCATTAAAAAGGTGCTTTAAATCATCACTATAGGCAGTATGAATTGTTATAACATCAGATATTTCAATAAGTTCATCTAAATTTTTATAGCTTAGATTATATTCATTTTCAATATCTTTATCTAATCTAGTTCTATTGTAATAAATTAAATTCATATCAAAAGATCTAGCTTTTCTAGCTACATCTTTTCCAATTCTACCAGTGCCAATAATTCCTAAAGTTTTACCAGATAGTGAATTTCCTAAGCCATATACTGGTTTCCATCCTTTGAAATTTCCTTTTCTTAAATCTTTTTCTCCAGATGTAATATTTCTCATGATATCAATCATAATTCCCATTGTTAATTCAGAAGTTGAAGTAGTTGAATTAACAGCAGGTGAATTTGTAACGATAATACCTAAATCATTTGCAGCATCTATATCAATATTATCAAAACCTGCTCCAAAATTTGCTATGATTTTCAAATTTTTTCCAGCTTCCA